>Ga0172367_10001912_pt1 | contig 29386 bp, 26 predicted proteins | sample Lak10m_FD_114542 | JGI IMG/M metagenome (GOLD analysis project Ga0172367, IMG submission 114542) | Freshwater microbial communities from Kabuno Bay, South-Kivu, Congo - kab_022012_10m | ecosystem: Environmental > Aquatic > Freshwater > Lake | place: Democratic Republic of the Congo: South-Kivu...
CACGATCATGCCGTACACGGTGCCGAAGAGGCCGATCATCGGCGCCACCTGCCCGAACACGTTGAGCACCTCGATGCGCCGCAGCCGGCGCACGACCAGCTCGTCCGACATCGACTCCGCCGCTCGCAGCATCGAGTCATGCCCCGCCGGCGCGGCGACGAGCGCCGCGTGCAGCACCCGCCCGAAGTCCCCGCCCTGGCTGCGCGAGGCGTCGAGCGCCTCCGCGAAGCGTCCCTCGCCGACTGCCCGGCGCATGGAATCCACGGACTGCGCCGGCAGCATGTCCTCGAGGCGGTTGGCCGCGAACGCGATCCAGATGAGCGCCACGCTCGCCATGCTCATGGCGATCAGCACCCAGATCATCGAGCTTCCGATCCAGTCGATGCGGGTGCCGCCGTCGGGAAGCTGGTCGAGCGAGATGAAGAACGCCGTGGCGAACGACGGCCCGGCCTGGGCGGGCGCCGCGGCGAGCGCCGGTGCGGACGCGGCGAGGATGCATCGGAGGCGATGGTGCATGGTCATGGCTTGGTGGTTCCGGAAGCGGATGCGCGCACGGGCGAGAGGCCCAGCGCCGAGCGGTCGAGGAGAAGGTAGCCCGTGGGCCCGCCGTGGCGCTCGCCGAGGGCGCGGAGCGCGCCGTCGGCCGAGGGCTCGATGAGTTCGACGCACAGGAACGCCGCGGGCCGCTCGCCGGCCGCGCCCTGCGGGTTCAAGCGGTCGGCCGACGCGAGGAGGCCCGCACCGGAGGTGCGCGCGGCGCTGCGCCGCGGCGCGGGCGATCCGCGCGCGATCAGGCACACGGCATCCGGGTCGAACGCCGCCCACGTGCGCTGGAGCGCCGTGCCCAGGTCCGCGGTGCCGCCGGGCGCGGCTCGCTCGGTGAACCAGCGGAGCGCGGTCGACACGTTCTCGCGGGTGGCCAGGGCGGGCGTGCCGGGCGCGAACTCGATGCCCGTCCCGCGCACCACGGCCACGGTGAAGCGCTGGTCGGGCGCCAGCGCGGCCAGTCGCTGCGCGAGCACCGCGCGCGCGGCGGGGAGCGCGGACAGGAGCCGTCCGCCCGCGTCCACCACGAACGCGATGCGCCTGCGGTCCATCCCGAAGCTCGATGCCCGGAACGACTCGGGCAGCGCGCCGCCGAAGCCGAGCGCTCCCGCCAGCCGCGAGGCGGCGGCGGAGTACTGCTCCTGCGGCGGGACCATCCGGGCGAGGCGGTCCGCGGCCGAGCGCGCGGCGGTCGCTCCGTCGGTGCGGGCCCGTGCGGCGGGACCGGCATGGAGCGGCGCGCCGCCCGGCACCGGCAGTTCCGGCGCCGCTGGCGCGACGCCCGGCGGCGGCGGCGGGGTCCAGTCCGCGACGAGCACCGGCGGCGCCTCGCGGCGCATGGCGCGCGCGGCCGAGATGCCCATGGCAAGAAGCGATCCGGCGATCAGCGAGTGCACCACCACGGAGGCCACCAGTGCCACCGCCGGGCTGCGCGGGGCAATGCCCGGCGTCGCGTCGGGGGCTCCGGGCGCGGTGCTCATGCTCGCTTGGCGGCCGGTGCCGAGCGCCGTGACCGGCGGAAGATCGCGCGGTCGAGGCTGAGCGCGCCCGGCCCCACCAGGAACGTGCCGAGCGCCAGCACGAACAGGCCGAGCTGCGCGAGCACCATGTTCTGCTGCTCTGCGCCGAGCGCGAACGGCCCGTGCGCCTTCACGGCCGGGAGGCTCGTCATCACGAAGAGCGCGCTCAGGATGACGGACATCAGCAATCCCCACACGCGGCTGAAGAGGCCGAGCATCACGCATGCGCCTCCGACGAGCTGCACGCTCGCCACGGCCCACGCGATGGCGGTGGGCATGGGCAGGCGCGCACGGTCGGCCATCAGCGCCAGCGTGTAGAGGCCGCGCTGCGTGAGCGGGGCGAGCGGGCTCAGCCGCTCCGGCGCGGGCGGGCGCTCGGCCTGCGGGCGCTCGCGCGCGCCGGGGGCCACGGGCTTCGCGTCATCGGCGCCGGTGGCCGCGGCGGGCGGCGCCGGGGGCGTCGTTCCCTGCGGCGAGCCCGCATCGGGTTCCGGCGGCACCTGCCAGCCGCGCACGGCTCCCAGCGCCACGTCGGCCTTGGCGGGGTCGGGATCGGTGATGCCGCGCACGCCCAGCTCGCGCAGGCGTTGCGCATCGCGCGCCGTGTACTCGACGTCGCGCATCAGGTTGTTCCATCCCTGCGGCAGGAATGCCAGGCACAGGACGATCCTCGCCAGGAGCGGCAGGACGTTCGTCGCGGCGAACTGGCTGGGGCTCATGGCGCGGGAGTCTAGGGCGTGGCCGCTATCCTCGCCCGCCGCCGATGGACGCCCCCGCCCCCGATGCCCCGAACTCCCCCGCCGAGGCTCCGCTTGCGCTGGCGGTCTCGATGGACTTCGCCACCAAGCAGGCCACGGTGGTGGCTGCGTCGGAGGTGAAGGGCGAGATGGAGCTTGGGCGGTTCGTGTGGGTGGACGTGGACATCACGCGTGCCGAGGAGGCCAGGGGCCTGCTCGCGCAGCTTGGGCTCTGCGAGTTCTCCATCGTGGAGGATGCCTTCTCCCGGGACGCCGCCACGCAGCTCGAGCGCTTCGAGGACTGCATCCACCTGGTCATGTCCGGATGCCGCCTGAACGGGAGGCACTTCGAGCTCGAGCGCGTCGACGCCGTGTTCGGCGAGCGTTACCTCCTCACCATCCGGCGCGGCGAGCCGTCCTTCATGCGCGAGGTGCGCCGGCACTACCGCGCCGACTTCGTCCGCTTCGCGAGCACGCCGAGCTTCATGCTCTTCGAGCTGTGGGACCGCCTGCTCGACAACTACCTCGCGGTGCACGAGGCCTTCGAGGACCGCGTGGAGTCGGTGCAGCGGGCGCTGACCGGCGACGTCGACGAGGCCATCTTCCAGGAGGCCTCCGAGCTCGGCTCCGACCTCCTGCAGCTGCGCAAGGCGCTGCTGCCGGCGCGCGGCGTGCTGACCGACCTCGCCACCCGCAAGTCGGCGTTCGTCGCCGAGAGCACGCAGCCGTTCCTGGCCAATATGGTGGGGACGGTGGAGCGCGTGCTGCAGGACGTGCTGGTGGACCGCGACATCCTGTCCGACTCGCTCAACAACTACATGTCGATGGTGGCGCACCGCACCAACAAGGTGATGGGCAAGCTCACCGTCGTCAGCGTGATCTTCCTGCCGCTCACCTTCCTCTGCGGCGTGTACGGCATGAACTTCGAGGTGCTGCCCGAGCTCAAGTGGAGCTGGGGCTATTACGGCTTCTGGATCTCGGTGGGCGTGATCGTGCTGGGCCTGATGGCCTTCATGCGGCGGATGAAGCTGCTCTGAGGAGCGCGCAGGCACCCCGCGCGCGGCTCAGGGGCATGTTCCCCACGAGCCGAGCAGCAGGCCGATGTCGGCGCCGTTGACCGCCCCGTCGCGGTTGACGTCGCCTGCGCAGCTTGAGCAGGCGCCCCACTGGCCGAGCAGCGTGCCGAGGTCGGAGCCGCCCACGGTGCCGTCGCCGTCGAGGTCGCCGGTGCACGCGGCGCGGTAGACGAAGGTCACTCGTGCCTCGTTGAGGCCGCACGAGTCCGCGACCGCCGGCGTCGACGTGAGCCGCACCGTCACGGATGCGCCGCTCCCGATCGCCATGTTGAAGGAGGATGCGGGCATCGAGGTGCGGCGCGCATGCACGCCGCAGCTGCCGCCGGTGCCGCCGATCACCGTGCCGAGGTTGCTGTTGCCGATGCGCAGCGACAGCCCCTCGTCCGCGGCGTCGAGGTCGCCGCGCGCCACCACCACCACGTCGACCGTCGTGCCCGCAGCCGCGGTCGGAACGTTGGTGGCCGTGAATGCGGTGAAGCCGCCGAGGGCGGGAACCGCCAGGAGTGACGAGTCCACCTGCGCGCGCACGCGGGGATCCGCCACCGAGCATCGGTAGTTCGCCATCGCCGCGGCGGTCTCGTTGAGCGTCCGCGCGTTGTCGGCCTCGGGGAGCCCCGTGGGTGTGCCTCGGAAGGGGACCGTGGGGCTCGAGAGCCTGGGGATGCGCGTGCCCGGCGAGTAGGCCAGCACCGTGCGGTACTGCACTCCGTCGTCGGCCGTGAACCGATGGCCGACGGAGTACGGGAACACGCCGCCCGACGTGCATCCGCCCCCGTCGCCCGGCGCGTGGCAGCAGCCCTGGTTGTGTCCGAGCTCGTGCGTGAACGTCAGGCCTCCCAGCGCGCAGCTCCACACGGTGACGGAGAATCCCCACGCCGGCGTGTTGCCGCCGAGGAGGTATGCCACGCCGCAGTAGCTCGGGTGCGCGCCAGTGAGCAGCGCCACGAGGTCTGCGCCCGCTGCGTCGCGCTCGGCGTGGACCGTGTCGAGGATGCCATCGCCGATGGTCCGGATCTCGGTGAGCGGCGACCCGGCATCGCCTGCGTAGGGCTCGGACACCGGGCCCATGCCGACGCCGCGCATCCGCAGGGCCACGCCGCTTGCGGCGTACACGTGGTTCGACACCGCGACCGTGGCCTCGGCGAGCGCCGCCATCGCCGTCTCTCCGCCCGCCGCCGCGGACGCCGCGCTCGTCCAGCGGACCATCACGTCGAGCGAGGCGCCGTCGTCGCATGCGCCGGCGGTGCCGCCTTCGCCGGCTTGCGGCACCGGCACCTCCAGGGCGCCGCCGCAGCCGGGCAGCGTGGTGCCGAAGTCGTGCGCGACGAAACCGACCTCGGTCGGCAGCAGCTGGATGACGCTGCCGTCGCCGCCATGCGCCACGAGGACCGTTCCGTGGTTGGTCTGCACCTCCATCAGCCAGCCCCCGGCGCGCGGGCCGGGGCCGACGATGGCCCCCTCCCACACGCCGGGCGTGTGCATCGTCTCGGCGGCCAGCACGTCGCCGAGCGTGCCGAACGAGAAGGAGCGAAGGTCGCCGGAGCCTGCGAGCGAGGCGGGGGCGAGCGCAAGTGCGGCGACTGCGGCGAGTAGGTGGTTCATGGACGCTGGGTCCGCCGAGCGCGGGTGTGCCAAGCCTAGCCCGTGGCGCCCGAGGCGCCACCATGCATTCCCGTTTCGGCGCCGGACGAGGCCTTGCGCTCCGGGCCGCTAGCATTCCCGGACGGCGGGCGTGGCGAAATTGGCAGACGCACGAGATTTAGGTTCTCGTGGGGTAACTCCCGTGCAGGTTCAAGTCCTGTCGCCCGCATTCCCGGAACCCCACGGCCCATGACCGCAGCGCACGCAGCCCGCACCTTCGCCACCGACGGATGGTCGCCGCAGTCGTGGCGCTCGTTTCCCACGTCGCAGCAGCCGGAGTGGCCGGACCGGGCTGCGCTCGCCGCAGCACGCGCGGAACTCTCGCGCCTGCCGCCGCTGGTCACCAGCTTCGAGATCGACGCACTTCGTGCGCAGCTGGCCGAGGCCGCCGCGGGCCAGCGGTTCATCCTGCAGGGCGGTGACTGCGCGGAGACCTTCGACGGCTGCGACTCGGCATCCATCGCGGCGCGGCTCAAGATCCTCCTGCAGATGAGCCTGGTGCTGGTGCAGGGCGGCAAGCGGCGCGTCACCCGCATCGGGCGCTTCGCCGGTCAATACGCCAAGCCGCGCTCGAGCGACGGCGAGACGCGCGAGGGCGTGACGCTGCCTGCGTACCGCGGTGACCTGGTGAACGGGCCCGCCTTCGATGCCGCCTCGCGCGCGCCGGATCCGCGCCGGCTGGTGCGCGGGCACGAGCGCGCGGCGCTGACCCTGAACTTCACGCGTTCGCTCATCGACGGCGGGTTCGCCGACCTGCACCATCCTGAGTACTGGGACCTCGAGTTCGTGCGCCACTCGCCGCTTGCCGCGGAATACCAGCGCATGGTCGACCAGATCGGCGACAGCCTGCGGTTCATGGAGACGCTCGTCGGGGTCAACGTGGCGCAGGTGCACCGCGTGGACTTCTTCACCAGCCACGAGGGACTGGTCCTCGACTACGAGGAGGCGCAGACGCGGCAGGTGCCGCACCGCGCCGGGTGGTGGGACCTGAGCACGCACTTCCCGTGGATCGGCGTGCGCACCGCCGCACCCGGCGGCGGGCACGTCGAGTTCTTCCGCGGCATCGAGAACCCGGTCGGCATCAAGGTGGGGCCATCGACCGATGCCTCGGACCTGGTGCATGCCATCGAGCGGATCGATCCGTGGGGCACCCCGGGCCGCGTGACGCTCATCACGCGCTTCGGCGCGCGCGACGTGGCGCGGCTCCTGCCGCCCGTCGTCGAGCGCGTCCGCGCCACGGGGCGGCCGGTCCTCTGGATCTGCGACCCGATGCACGGCAACACCGAGACCGTGGTGCCGCAGTCCGGGCCGGGCAAGGGCGTGGCCGTCAAGACCCGAAAGTTCGGGCACGTGCTGGCCGAGGTGGAGCAGGCGTTCGAGATCCATGCGGCCTGTGGCACGCGGCTTGGCGGGATCCACGTGGAGCTGACCGGGGAGAACGTCACCGAATGCACGGGTGGCGCCCGAGGGCTGTCGGACGAGCAACTGGGCCAGGCGTATCGGTCGGCGGTGGACCCCCGGCTCAACTACGAGCAATCGCTGGAATTGGCCATGCTTATCGCGCGTCGGATGAAGGGCTGAGTTTCTCCAGGGAATTCCGGGCAGGAAAATTCCGTTCATGGCGGGAATCCGTGATGGATTCCCCCGCGGTCCTCCGTTTGGGTGGTCAACAGGAGTTTCATCCCGCCATGTTCCAAGCCCGCTTCGCTGTCTCTGCATCCCTCGCCCTCGTCTCGGCCCTCGCGGCCCCCGCCTCGGCGGCCCTCGTGACGGTCGGTCCGGGTGGCACTACCTCCGGCTTCCAGTTCGCCGAGGTGGCAGATGCCATCGCATTCGCCTCCGCGGGCGACACGATCTCCGTGCAGGCGCGCGCGGTCGATGGCGCGCGGCATTCCTATGCGGGGTTCGACCTCGGCCTGGCGCAGCAGGGCGTCAGCATGGAGTGGGGCAGCTCGCCCGGCATCATCGAGGTCGGTGGCAACATGCGCGTCGGCCCGAACGCCGACATGCTCTTCGAGCTCGGCGGCACCAACAACTCGCAGGCGCTCAGCTCGGGCCGCGTGCAGTACGACACCGTCTTCGTGACCGGCAACTTCCAGCTCGAGGGCATGCTCAACCTCGTGAACTTCAACGGCTTCGCGCCGGCACTCGGGCACTCGTTCGAGCTGGTCGCCACGAGCGGCTCGGTGACCTGGACGGGCGCGTTCAACCTGCACTTCACCGCACCGGCGCTGGCCTCCGGCCTGTCGTGGCAGTTTTCGGTGGGCACCGGCACGCTCGGCGGACAGTCGATCTTCGCCTCGGTCGTCCCCGCGCCGGGCGCGATCGCGCTGATCGGCGTGGCGGGTCTTGCCGCTGCACGCCGCCGCCGCTGAGGCGGGTCCCTGCACGCAATCCTTCGAAGCGGGCCGGTCCAACCCGGCCCGCTTCGTTTCCGTAGACTGTGCGGCCCATGCCTCGGCAGTCGAGACGCGTCGTCATCACCGGAACGGGGACGGTCACGCCATTCGGGCTCGGCACCGGCGCGCTTTGGTCCGCGCTGTGCGAGGGCCGGTCCGGCATCGCCCCCTGCCGGACCTTCGATTTCAGCGGGTTTCCCACGTCATTCGTGGCACAGGTGCCCGAGGGTGCCTTCGACGTGAAGGCGGTGGTGCCGAAGTCCTACCGCAAGGCCACCAAGGTGATGGCCCGCGACATCGAGCTTGCCGTCGGGGCCGCCATGGAGGCGATGAACGAGGCAGGGCTCCAGACCAAGGCCCACGAGTCGGGCAGCGTCACCATCCCGCCCGAGCGCTTCGGCTGCCACATCGGCGCGGGCCTCATCGCCGCCGAGGAGAACGAGCTGACCTCCGCGCTCGCCACCGCGCGCGGAGCGGACGGTGCGTTCGACTTCGGCGCCTGGGGCGGCGAGGGCATGAAGAACCTCACGCCGCTCTGGATGCTCAAGTACCTGCCCAACATGCTGGCGTGCCACGTCACGATCATCCATGACTGCCAGGGCCCTTCGAACACCATCACCTGCGCCGAGGCGAGCAGCCTGCTCTCGATCGGCGAGTCGATGCGCGTGATCGGCCGGGGCGACGCGGACGCGTGCATCTCGGGCGGCGCCGAGAGCAAGACCAACCTCATGGGCATGATGCGCCAGCACTACGCACGGCGCGTTGCCTCCACCGCGCCCGGCGAGGACCCGGCCACGGTCGTGCGACCGTTCGCGCCCGACGCCAAGGGCTGCGTGCCCGGCGAGGGCGGCGGGCTGCTCGTGCTCGAGGCGATGGAGACCGCGAAGGCCCGCGGCGCGACCCCGCTTGCGGAGCTTGCCGGCTTCGGCGCGAGCCAGAGCTTCTGCCCCGACACGCTCGGCGTCGAGCCCGAGCCCGACGGGCAGGGCATCGCCGATGCCATCGAGGCCGCGCTTGCCGACGCGGGCATCGGCCCCGACGCGGTGGACGCGGTCATCCCGTTCGGCACGGGCGTGCCAATGCTCGACCGCGCCGAGCGCGCGGCGCTCGAGCGGGTGTTCGGCGCACGCGCGTCAAAGGTGCCGCTCGTGACGCTGGCGCCCGCGATCGGCAACGCCGGCGCCGGCAACGGCGCGATCGCCGCGGCGGTCGCCGCGCGCTGCATCGCCGAGCAGCGGCTCCCCGCGCGCATCAACACGAAGGGTGCACAGGGCCTCGACGCCGATGCGTGCCCCGCGCGCGCCGCGAGGGTGGACACGGTGCTCGTCTTCACCCCGAGCCTCGGCGGGCAGAACGCCGCCGCCGTCCTCCGGAGGATCGCATGACCGCTCCCCGCATCGTGGTGACCGGCATCGGCTGGATCACGCCCCTCGGCCACGACATCGAGGGCGTGTGGAGGCGCCTGCTGGCCGCGGAGAGCGGCATGGCGCCCATCACGCGCTTCGACGCGCGCACCTTCCCGACCACGTTCGCGGCGGAGGTGCGCGACTACGACGTGACGCGCTTCGTGAAGGACGCGAAGGTCCATGCGACGGCGGGCCTCAACAGCCAGTTCGCGCTCGGCGCCGCCAGCCAGGCGTGGCGGCAGGCCGGCTTCGAGAAGGCCCCGCCGCGCGACCCGCGGCGCGTGGGCCTCTACCTCGGCGCCGGCGAGGGCGTGCTCGACACCGACAACTACGTGGGCGCCAACCTCGATGCATGGGACCCGGCCACGGGCACCGTCGACGGCGTGAAGTGGGCCCGGTCCGCGCTTGCGCGGATGGCGCCCGCGCGCGAGATCGAGCAGGAGCCCAACATGCCGCTCGCGCACCTCGCGCGAGAGTTCAACATGCGCGGTCCTGCATACAACTGCCTGACCGCGTGCGCGGCCAGCACGCAGGCGATCGGCGAGGCCTTCAGCATCATCCGCCGCGGCGACGCGGACGTGATGATGGCGGGCGGCACCCACACCATGATCCACCTGCTCGGGGTCACGGGGTTCAACCGCCTCACCGCGCTCAGCGAGCGCAAGGGCGACCCCACCGAGGCGAGCCGGCCGTTCAGCCTCGACCGCGGCGGCTTCGTGATGGGCGAGGGCAGCGGCATGGTCATCCTCGAGACGCTCGAGCACGCCGCGGCGCGCGGCGCGACGCCGCTCGCGGAGGTCACGGGCTACGGCTCGAGCTGCGACGCCTACCGCATCACCGACATCCAGCCCGAGGGACGCGGCGCCGCGGTGGCGATGCAGGCCGCGCTGCGCCAGGCGGGCATCGACCCCGCGGCGCGCGGCGCCGACGGCCGGCCGCCGGTCCACTACATCAGCGCGCACGGCACCGGCACGAAGGAGAACGACTCCATCGAGACCAAGGCCGTGAAGCGCGTCTTCGGCGAGGGCGCGAGGGACATCCCCATGAGCTCGATCAAGAGCATGATGGGGCACCTGATCGCCGCGGCCGGCAGCGTGGAGTTCATCACCTGCGTGCTGGCGATCCGCGACGGCATGGTGCCGCCGACGCGCAACCTGAAGGTGCCGGACCCCGAGCTCGACCTCGACTACGTGCCGAACGCAGCGCGCAAGGTGCCGGTCGACGTGTGCGTGTCCAACAACTTCGGCTTCGGCGGCCAGAACGACTCGCTCGTGGTGCGGCGATTCGTGCCGTGAGCAGGGCGGGCGGCCGAATGCGCTGGCAGCGAAAGCTCTTCCTTGCGATGCTCGCGGCGGTGGCGCTTGCCGCGGGTGCGGCGTGGCTCGCGCGGCGCGCACCCGCGTGGTGGGCGCCGGTGGCGCGCGATGCGCCGGGTGCCCTCGAGACGGCGCGTGCGCTCGAGCAGGGAATCGCGGGCGAGGTGACCAAGGTGCGCGGCGCCGGCGCGCAGGAGTGGAGCGTCCGAGTCCGCGCCGCGGACCTGAACGCGTGGCTCGGCGCGCGGCTTCCGCAGTGGCTCGAGCATGACCGCAGCCTTCCGTGGCCGGATGGCGTGAAGGGCGTGCAGGTCCGGATCGAGCCCGAGGGCCTCGTGCTCGCCGCCGACTGGAACGGGTTCGTCGTCAGCACGCGCTGGGCGGTCGAGCCGGGCGCTGCGCGCGGCCCTGCGACGCTGCGCGCCGCGGGCACTTCGGTCGGGTCGCTGCCGGTGCCTTTCGGCGCGGGCGTCGGCGCGTGGTTCGTGCCGGAACTGGGCGGTGCGCTGCCGCTCGCCACCGGCCTCGGCGACGGCCGCACGGTACGAGTCGATGGCGTGGAGTTCGCCGACGGCGAGGCGATCGTGGACTGCCGGACGGACGCGGGTCCGGGCGCGGGCGCGGCGCGCTGATTTCACGGCATCCGCGGCGCGGCACCCCCACTACACTTTGCCGCTCCCATGCCCCAGATCACGATCAACGGCACCGCGTACGAGTTCCAGAAGGGCGAGAAGATCCTGCAGGTGGCCCTGCGCCACGACGTGGAGATCCCGCACTACTGCTACCACCCGTCGCTGTCGATCCCGGCCAACTGCCGCATCTGCCTGGCCGAGGTGGCCATGCCGAACCCCAAGTCCGGCAAGCTCGAGACCATGGGCCAGCTGAAGCCCACCTGCCAGACCGACTGCGCCGAGGGCATGGTGGTCACCACCGACAGCCCGCGCTCCATCGCCAACCAGAAGTCGGTCATGGAGTTCCTCCTCATCAACCACCCGGTGGATTGCCCGGTGTGCGACAAGGCGGGCGAGTGCTACCTGCAGGACTACTCGCACGAGTACGGCCGCGGGCAGAGCCGCTTCCTCGAGGAGAAGGTCAAGAACCCGAAGAAGGACATCGGGCCCAACATCCTGCTCTACAGCGACCGCTGCATCATGTGCACGCGCTGCGTGCGCTTCACGCGCGAGGTCACCGGCACCGACGAGCTGATGGTCGACGGCCGCGGCGACCGCGAGATGATCGACGTCTTCCCCGGCAAGCCGCTGGACAACCCGCTGGCGGGCAACGTCACCGACATCTGCCCGGTGGGCGCGCTCCTCGACAAGGAGTTCCTGTTCCAGCAGCGCGTGTGGTTCCTCACCAAGACGCCGTCGGTGGACGGGCTGACCGCGAGCGGCGACAACATCTTCGTCGAGCACAACGACGGCAAGGTGCACCGCATCAAGCCGCGCACGAACATGGACGTCAACACGTGGTGGATCACCGACGAGGTGCGCTACTCGTGGAAGCACGTGCACTCGGAGTCGCGCCTGCGCCTGCCGCGCGTGAAGGGCGCGCCTGCGGCCGACGCCGCGCGCGCCGGCGCCGAGTGGAAGACCGCGCTCGCGGCGGCGCAGGGCGTGCTCGCGGCCGCGTGGGCGCGGCAGCAGCGGCTCGGCCTCATGGTCAGCCCGATGCTCACCTGCGAGGACGCGTTCGCGCTGGCCTCGTGGATGCTTGCGCTCGACCCGAAGGCGGAGCTCGCGGTCGGCCCGGTGCCGTTCCGCGGCGAGGACCGCACCTTCAAGGGCGGCTTCACGATGTACGCGGAGAAGGCCCCGAACGCGCGCGGCGTCCGTCGCGTGCTCGAGGCGCTCAGCGCCCGCCGCGGCGGCGGCGCCGTGCACGACGCCGCCGCGTTCACCGCTGCGCTGCGCGCGAAGCAGCTGGGCGCTGCCGTGATCACCGGCAACTACCCGAGCGACTGGGTGACTCCCGAGTTCCGCGACGCGTGCATGGGCACGCCGATCGTGCTCGTCGACACGCTCGAGAACGCGCTCTGCAACCTCGCCGAGGTCGTGCTCCCGGGCGCCACGTGGACCGAGAAGGACGGCACCTTCGAGAACGCCAAGCATCGCCTGCAGGCATTCGGCCGTGCGATTGCCCCCGTGGACTTCGCGCGCGCCGAGTTCCAGGTCGGCGCGGATCTCGAGTCGATCGCGGCCGGCCGCGCGTTGCGCCCGGTGGACGCCGAGACGATCCGCGCCGCCATGTCTGCGGTGCCCGGCCTCGAGCGCTTCGGTAGCGAGGTCCACGTGCCGGACCTCTCGTTCCAGCAGTCGGCGGACATGCAGTTCGCCGAGCTCTGACTTAGCGGCGGCCGCGGCGCGACGGGGTGCGTGCCGACGGCAGCTGGTGCGCGCGCGGATGGCGCGCGGGCTGCCCCGCGGCGGCCGGGTGCTCGAGCTTCGTCGACCCGGTGTCCGAGCGTGCCGCCTTGGCGTGCGCGCCGCCGCGGCCGTGCGCCGGGCTCTTGCCCTTGCCCCCGCCGCCGCTGCCGGCCTTCGCGCCCTGGCGCGGCGCCGAGCGCGCACCGTTGCCGCCTCCGCCGCCACGCTGCCCGCGGCCGCCGCGCGGGGCCTGTGCCGCGGGCGCCGGCTCGGGCTCAAGCGCGCTGATCGCCGCCAGGTCCTGCGGCATGGCCATCACGGGCACGGGCTTCCCGATGAGCTTCTCGATCGCCTTGAGCGCACCGCGCTCGGCCGGCTCGCAGAGCGCGATGGCCTTGCCCGTGGCGCCCGCGCGCCCGGTGCGGCCGATGCGGTGCACGTAGCTCTCGGCCTCCACGGGCATGTCGAAGTTGATGACGTGGCTCACGTCCTCGACGTCGATCCCGCGCGCTGCGACGTCCGTGGCCACGAGCACGCGGATGCTCCCGTCCTTGAACGCACCTAGCGCGCGCTGCCGCTGGCTCTGGTTGCGGTTGCCGTGGATCGCGGCGGCATCGACCTTCGCGCGCACGAGGCGGCGCATCACGCGGTCCGCGCCGTGCTTGGTGCGCGTGAACACGACCACGCTGGTGGCGTCGTCCGACTCGAGCAGCCGCTCGAGCATCGACTGCTTGAGCGTGCGCGGAACGTGCACCACCCACTGGTCGATCTTCGGCGCGGCACTGGCCACCGGGGTGACCTCGACCTTCACCGGCTCGCGCAGAAGCGAGTCCGCGAGGTGCACGATCTCCTTCGGCATGGTGGCGGAGAAGAGCATCGTCTGGCGCTTGGCCGGCACCATCCCCGTGATCTGCCGGATCGGCTTGATGAAGCCCATGTCGAGCATCCGGTCGGCCTCGTCGAGCACCAGGATCCGCACCTCCGCCAGCGAGCAGTGCCCCTGCTGGATGAGGTCGAGGAGCCGCCCGGGCGTGGCCACGACGATGTCGACGCCGGCCTTCAGTGCCTGCACCTGAGGGTTCTGGCCGACGCCGCCGAACACCGTCGCCGTCTTGCACCTGGCGTGGCGACCGTAGGTGCCGATGCTCTCGGCGATCTGCACGGCGAGCTCGCGCGTCGGCGCGAGCACCAGCGCGTGCGGCCGGCCGGGCTTGCGCGCCGGAGCGCCATGCCCCGGCGTCGCGAGTTCCCCGAGCTTCGTCAGGCGCTCGATGATCGGCAGCGTGAACGCCGCGGTCTTGCCGGTGCCGGTCTGCGCGCACCCGAGCACGTCGCGTCCCTCGAGGGCCGGCGGTATTGCCTTCGCCTGGATCGGCGTCGGCTTCTCGTAGCCCTCCTCCGCGAGTGCCTTGAGGACGGGAGCCGAGAGCCGGAGCGCGCTGAATGCCATGGAGCGGCGGACGATACGCCCGCGCGCATGCCGGCCCGGGCATTCCCGGGAATTCGCTCGGAATTCGCGCACGCGGCCCCTTCGGTTCGCTACGCTTCCTGCTCGTTTCGGGGGAATCTTCCCCGCGCAGTCTCCGCACCATGCACTCACCTCACCACCACGACGACGACCGCCCCGTGGAGGCGCGCGTCAAACTCATCACCCTCGCGGCCGTGGCCCTGCCGCCGCTCGCCCTCGCGTGGGCCATCTGGCTCTCCTGGGGCACCGCGTTCCGGACCACGGACCTCGTGCTGCTCCTCGTGGGCTATCCGCTCACGGCGATGGGCATCACCATCGGCTACCACCGCCTCTACACCCACCGCTCCTTCGAGGCCTCGCCTGCCGTGGCCTGGACGTTCGGCATCCTGGGCTCGATGGCCGTGCAAGGACCGCTCCTCTGGTGGGTCACCACCCACCGCCGGCACCACCAGCACTCCGACCGGGTGGAGGACCCGCATTCGCCGCACGCCACGCGCCGCGCGGGCGTGCTCGGCTGGATCTCGTCGTTCATGCACGCGCACGTGGGCTGGCTGTTCTCTCGCGGTTCGCTCGGGAGCGCCGCCCGGTACGCGCCCGACGTGGCCTCCGACCCGCGCGCGCAGGCCATCAGCCGGTGGTTCCCGCTCTGGGTGATCCTCGGCTTCGCCATACCGGCCGCCATCGGCGGGCTGGTGAGCGGCACCTGGACGGGCGCGCTGCTCGGCTTCCTGTGGGGCGGCATCGTGCGCATGTTCCTGGTGCACCACATCACGTGGAGCGTCAACTCGGTGTGCCACATCTGGGGCGCCCAGACCTACCGCTCCGGCGACCACAGCCGCAACAACCCCGCCATGGGCATCCTTGCGATGGGCGAGGGCTGGCACAACAACCACCACGCGTTCCCCGCGAGCGCGCGGCATGGCCTTGAGTGGTGGCAGTTCGACATCAGCTGGATCGTGATCCGCTCGCTGGCGGCCGTCGGCCTCGTCGACTCGATCCGGCTCCCCGGCGCGCAGCGCCTTCGCGACAAGCGGATCGCGCAGGCGGCATGAATCCCGCGCCGGGAGCGGACGCGGACCCCGGTCCGCGCCCGGGCGCCCCGGTTCGGTCCTCGGTGCGCGAGGTCTGGGGGTTGGCGTGGCCCACGGTGGTCACGATGCTCTCCTACACCGTGATGCAGTTCGTCGATGCGCTCATGGTGGCGCAGGTCGGCGCGGTGGAGGTCGCGGCACAGGGCAACGGAGGCGTCTGGGCGTGGGCGGCCGTGATGTCGGTGGTCGGCGTGCTCACGGTGGTGAACACGTTCGTCAGCCAGTCGCTCGGGGCAGGGCGGTCTCACGAGGTGGCGCGCTACGGCTGGGCCGGCCTCTGGCTCGGCACGGCGTCCTGGGCCCTCCTGCTTGTGCCGTTCGGGTTTGCCATGCCGGCGCTCTTCGGCGCCATGGGCCACGGCGAGCGCCTCGCCGCCATGGAGACCTCGTACGCGCAGGTGCTCTGCCTCGGCGGCCTCGCGGTCACCGTGGGCAAGGCGATGAGCAACTTCTTCTTCGGCATCCAGCGCCCGGGCATCATCACGGGCTCCGCGATCGCCGGGAACGTGGTCAACCTCGTCCTCAACTACGCGCTGATCTTCGGTCGCGACGGATTGCCATCGCTGGGGCTGCCCGGAGTGCAGGGCGTCGAGCCGATGGGCGTCACCGGGGCCGCCATCGCCACGGTGATCGGCAGCGCGGTGGAGGCCGCCATCCCGCTCTTCGTGTTCCTCGGGCGCGGCATGGACGCCCGCTTCGGCGTGCGCGCGCGCTGGAAGCCGGACCTTGCCGCGCTCCGCGACCTCGTGCGCGTCGGCTTCCCCGCGGCGCTCCAGCAGGGGAACGAGATCGTCACCTGGGCGATCTTCATGTCGGTGCTCGTCGGCACCTTCGGCGAGGTCTCGCTCGCCGCGGGCTGGGCGACGCTTCGGTACATGCACGTGTCGTTCATGCCGGCGTTCGGCTTCGGCATCGCCATCACCAGCCTGGTCGGGCGCGCGATCGGCGCCGGCGACCCGTCCGCGGCCGCGCGGTTCGCGCGCACCGGCCTGTGGATGACGGCCGGCTACATGACGGCGTGGGGCGCGGTGATGCTGGCGTTCCGCGAGCCGCTCCTCGGGGTGTTCGCCAACGGCGCGAACACGCCGCCCGACGTGGCGTCCGAGGTGGTCGCGATCGGCTCGCGCCTCATGGTCGCGGCCGCGGTGTTCCAGGTGTTCGACGCGGTGGGCATCGTGTTCGCCTGCGCGCTTCGCGGTGCGGGCGATACGCTCTGGCCGGGAGTGCTCACCGTCGTCCTCAGCTGGTCGCTGATCGTGGGCGGCGGCATCGCGCTCGTGCGGCTTGCGCCGGGCCTCGGTGCGCTTGGCCCATGGATCGCGGCCAGCGCGTACATCGTGGCCCTCGGCATTGCGCTGGCCTGGCGATGGCGCCGCGGCGCGTGGCGCTCGATCCGTCTCCTCGAGACACCCGCCGAGGAAGCCGCTCGCGAGGCGGAAGCCGGGATTCCAGGCTGATAACGGCAACTCGGACCGGGGTGCGCGGGCCCGTGGGTACACTTTCCGATCTCGCCCCCGCGCGTCCGCGCGGCGCAGACCTAGGAGCCACTCGAGCAATGCCCACCACCGGCCTGGACACCGTCATCGGCGCCAACACCACCGCAAGCGACCCGCAGGGCGCGGCCAGCCACTTCGCCAAGGGGCTCGAGTGCGAGAAGGCCGGCGACCGGCTGGGCGCCATCGCCCACTACCGCCAGGCCGTCGACCGCGACCCGAAGGCGAGCCACTCGTTCCGCCTCGCCTTCATGCTCGACCTCGTCGGCGAGGAGGACGAGGCCATGGAGCTCTACCTGCGCCTGGCGCAGCTCCCGGAACCCCACGTCAACGCCCTCATCAACCTCGCGGTGCTGCACGAGGACCGCGGCGAGATGCACCAGGCCGAGCGCTGCCTGCGCAAGGTCCTCGAGGCGAAGCCCAACCACGCGCGCGCGCGCCTCTTCATGCGCGACGTGTCGGCCAGCAAGGAAGCGCTCTACGACGAGGGCGACCAGCGCGACGAGGCGAAGCGCAAGGCCGAGCTGGATACCCCGGTCACCGACTTCGAGCTGAGCGTCCGCAGCCGCAACTGCCTCAAGAAGATGAACATCCGGACGCTCCGCGACCTGCTGATGATCACCAAGGCGGAGCTCCTCAGCTACAAGAACTTCGGCGAGACCAGCCTCAGCGAGATCGAGACCATGCTCGCCCAGCGCGGCCTGCGCCTCGGCGAGGGCCTCGACCAGGGCTACGTGGCCCGCGCCGCCAAGGAGTACATCGACCAGCTCGCGCAGCGGGTCGATGCCGGCGTGCTGAGCCGCCCCGTGTCCGCGATGGAGCTGTCGGTGCGTGCCCGCCGCGCGCTGCAGATGCTTGCGGTGCAGACCATCGGCGAGCTGGCCGCGCGCACCGAGGCCGAGCTGATGGGCGTCAAGAACTTCGGGCAGAACTCGCTGGACGAGATCAAGCGCAAGCTGGCCGACATGGGCCTGGGCCTGCGCGAGCTCGAGTGACCGCCCGCCGCCCGCGGGCGTGCCCCGGGCCGGCGACGGAACGCGCGCAGGCGTAATTTCCCGCAGGACGCGGGATCGGGTCGATCCATGGACGGAATGGCCTTGCTCCTCAGGAACCCCCGGATCGGCGCGCTCGCCACGAGCGCGGTGTGGGCTTCGCTCGGCGCCGCGCTGGTGATCCATGGCTGCGCTCCCTCCGCCAGCCGCCCCGACCCTGCTGCGCGGCGCTCGATGCCCCCGGTGTCCCGGGCCGCGGAGCCCGGGCCGCAGGGCCCCGCGCCCGCGCCGTCAGCGGTGCCTGTCGCAGCGCCCGCGCCCGAGCCGCCCAAGCCCGCTTACGCCGACCGTCCCGCGGTACCCGCGGCGGAACCCGAGGTCCGCGTCCGAATCGCATCGCTGCGGGCCGCTGCTCCGGCCGTGAAGCTCGGCAACCCGTCCGGCCGGCTGTCGATGCGCGCCGGCTCGCTTCCGCCGCGCGAGGTCCGCGCGCCCGTCGTCGTGCGCCAGGGTGCCGACGGCTGGACCGTGACCGAGGGCAGCGGGCGGCGCACCTCCACGCTCACCGTGCGTGCGGCAGGGCCGATCGAGTTCCACCCGCCCGCGGGCAACTCGGGCGTGGTGTCCTTCGACCGAGTGGACTGGCCGGGTCCCGTTCGGTTGGTGCCCGTCGACGATGCCCCGGGCGCGCTCGACCTCGTGGTGGACATCCCGATGGAGCGTTACCTGCCGGGCGTCGTGGCGAAGGAGATGTACCCCAAGTGGCGCCCCGAGGCCTACCGCGCGCAGGCCATCGCCGCGCGCAGCTTCGCCATCTGCGAGCATGCGCAATGGTCGGCGGTCCGCCACTACGACCTCGTCGCCGGCGAGGCAAGCCAGGCCTGGGCGGGCGAGTGCAAGGATCCCGTGATCCTCGGCGCGGTGAAGGCGACGCGCGGCATGGTGCTTGCGTTCGACGGACGCGTGGTGCCGGCCTATTACTCGAGCTGCTGCGGCGGCATCCCTGCCAATGCCGCCGAGGCGCTGACCCGCAACCCGTTCCATGCGATCGCGCCGCTTGCCGCGGGCGCATCGCCGCGCGCGCGTGCCGCCTGCTGCGCCGCGTCGCCGCGCTACGACTGGTCGCAGTCGCTTGCGGTGTCCGCCATCTGCAGCCAGCTTCGGACGTGGTCGGCCGACCAGCTGGCCGCCCGCGACGAGCGCATCGAGCGCACGAGCCCGGCCGCGCCGCTGGCCGCGCGCGTCGCGCTCGACGGCGCGGCCCCGGCCCCCGCGCCGGCGCCCGTCGCTCCGGTGCGCGCGCCGGAGCCTGCGGTGGCCGAGATCGCCATCGATGCGCCGCTCGAGCGCCTCGCCTCGATCCAGGGCATCCGGTCGGTGGAGGTCATCGACGCGAACCCCGCCGGCCGCGCCACGCGTGTCCGCCTGGTCGACTCCTCGGGTCAGCCGCTCGAGATGCGCGCCGAGGACTTCCGCCGCGCCGTGAACTATGCGCGTCCGGGTTCGGCTCGGCCGAAGGAGACGCTCCCGAGCAGCAACCTCCGCTCCGCCGCGCCTGCGGGCGCACGGATCGAGTTCACGGGCAGCGGTTTCGGGCACGGCGTCGGCATGTGCCAGTTCGGGGCGCAGTCGGCGGCCGAGCGCGGCGACGGGTTCGCGCAGATCCTGTCGCGCTACTATCCGGGCGCGCAGGTCGTGAAGGCCTACTGACCACGGCCGCCGCGCGCCACGCATGTTCACAGGCATCATCGAGCACCAGGGCCGCGTCGCGGCGCTCCGCCCGGAGCCGTGGGGCGCGCGCCTCGAGGTCGACCCGTGCGGATGGGCGCACGTTCCCGGCGACGGGGATTCCGTGGCCGTGAACGGATGCTGCCTCACCGTGGTGGGCTCGCCCGGTGCCGGAGGCGCGCTTCGCTTCGACGTGGTGCCGCAGACGCTGTCGCTCACCACCGTCGGGTCGCTGCGCGTGGGCGACGCCGTGAACCTCGAGCACGCGGCCACGCCCGCCACGCTCCTCGGCGGCCACCTCGTGCAGGGGCACGTGGACGGCATGGGCGAGGTGCTGTCCGTGTCGACGGCCGGCGGCGAGTGGCGGACCCGCATCGCGGCGCCCGCCTCGGTCGCGCCCTACCTCCTCGAGCGAGGCAGCGTCGCGGTGGACGGCGTGAGCCTCACGCTCGCGGCCGTGGGCGACGGATGGTTCGAGGTGGCGCTCATCCCCGCGACCCTGGCCAAGACCACGCTCCGCGACCGCGCCGCCGGCTGCCGCGTCAACCTCGAGGCCGATCACCTGGCGAAGATGGTGGCGGAGCAGGTTCGCCGAGCGATGGCGGCGGCCGCGACACGCCCATGAGCCGTGCGATGGCCCCCTCGGGGAAGGTGGAGAGGCGCTCGAGCAGCGCCTTGCGGCTCTCGACCTCGAAGTGGCGCGACTGCGCCACGGACGACTCGGTGTCGGTCAGCTGCCGCTGCAGCGCGAGGAACGCGCCGTCGGCCTGCAGCTGGGGATAGCGCTCCACGAGGATCCGCAGGATCCCCTCGGACGCCGCACCCGCGCGCAGCTCCGCCACCGCCCGCTGCACCGACGACTCGTGGACCGCGGTGGCGCGCGTGACCGCGACCAGGTTCGGGATGAGGTCGGCACGGCGCTTGAGCTGCACGTCGACGAGCGACGCGGCCCGCTCCCACCGCGTACGGACGCGGACGGCGCCGTTGCGGATCACCGCCGCCCAGAGCGCGCCCACGGTGGCGCACCATGCAAGCAGCCCGAGGCCCGCGGCCACGGCCAGCACCGCCTCGCGAGGCGCGGGCCCGACCACGGCGCCGACCGGGCGCGCCACGCCGATCCCCGCGCCGGCGGCGGCCACGGCGCCGAACACCAGGCCCAGCACCGCGAGCGTCCGGGCGTTGCGCGAGTGGGTCGCCTCGCCCGCCAGCGAGATCATGAAGACGCCTTCGTCGCCTCCGGCGCCGATCTCGAGCCGGTCACCCGACTGCGAGGGTCGCGCGTTTCCCATCACCCACGCCTGGCTGCCGACCGGCACCCCGGCCTCGTGGAACGTGCGGACGCCGGTGCTCCCGCGCACGACGATGCCCGGTGCCTTGGTCGAGTACAGCGCATCGCCGCGCCGCGCCTGGCTGGAGAAGGTGGTGACGGTGGTCCACGAGGCGCCCTGCGTCCGGACGATGAGGGCGCCCGTGGCATCGCGCAGGCGAAGGTCCACGGTGGCTCCGCCCGATGCCACGGTGTCGCTGCCGTGGCGCACGCGGGTGCGCCTCCGTCCCTTGGAGTCGCGGTACGTCTCGGTCCGCCGCCAGTGCTCGCGCACGGTCCACCCGTGGTGCACGCACGGGATGCCGCTCAGGCCTCCGAGCGGCGGATCGTCGTGCTCGATGCGCCCGGCGGTCTCCACCAGGCCCACGAACACGCCGTTGACGGGCGTGCACGGCACGTCGCGCATGAGCCGGGCGAAGCGAGTGCGGTTCCACCAGAGCCACAGGAGGAGGAGCGCGGGAATTGCCGCGAGCAGCGCCTCCGGTCCCGGAAGTCCGCCGTCGGTCACGGGGCGGTCCGCTCCACGACCAGCAGCGTGATGTCGTCGGCCTGGTGCACGGACCCGAACTGCATGTCGACGCGCCGGCTCACCTGCTGCACGAGGCTGGAGGCGTCGGGTGCAGCGCGCACGGCGGCGAACTCGTCGAGGTACCGCTTCGACGGAAGGCGTGCCTGCCGCGTGCCGGTCGGGTCGCCTGGGAATGCCTGCTCGAATCCATCGGAGTGGATGAGCAGCCGGTCGCCCGGGAGGAGCGTGAACTCGACGTCGGGGTACTCCTCGCCCTCGAAGACCCCGAGCAGCCCGCCCCCGCAGTCGACGGGCTCGAGCGCGCCGCCCGCGCGGAGCACCACCGGCGGCGGATGCCCGGCGCTGGCAAGCCGGCACGCGCCGCTCTCGGTGTCCACGACGCAGTACACCGCCGTCGCGAAGCGCGTGGTGCGCCCCTGGTGGGCGAGCATGTCGGAGTTGATGCGCGCGAGCGCCTCGCCCGGCGGGATGAGCCGGTAGGTGCCGTGGCCCACGTCCTTGGTGGGCAGCCCGCGGCAGATCACCATGGTGAGGAGCGCGGCCGGCACCCCGTGGCCCACGGCGTCGGCGAGGAACACGCCGATGTGGCGCTCGTCGAGGCGCACCACGTCGTAGACGTCGCCCGAGACGTAGCTCGCGGGCCGCCAGAACGCGTCCACGCGAACCGATCCGAGCGCCGGGAACGCGCGCGGGAGGAACTCGCGCTGCACCTGCGCCGCAAGCTGCAGCTCCTCCTGCATCCGCGCGATCTCGCCGCGCAGGCCGCCCGTGAACCGCGAGGCGATGGCAAGCTCGCGCGTGAGCCGTTCCACCTCGGGCTGCCGCAGCAGCATCCCCCGCAGCAGCGCGGCAATGCGCGCCGGGTCGTCGCCCGCGCCCTCGACGGGCGCCGTCGCTGCCGCGGCCCGCGCCGCGGCGGCGTCGTCCAGCAGGGTCAGCACGCCCGCGCGCGACTCCTCGGCCGCGTCGAGCAGCGCCGAGAGGCCCTCGGCGACGTCGGCTCCGTGCAGGAGGAGCATCACGGCGGTGGCACCCTCCGCGGCGGCCGCACCTTCCGACACGGCGTGGACCCGCGCGGTCGTGCCGCTTCCCACGAGCGCGGGAAGCGCATCGGCGAGCTGGCGCGCGCGGGCGGCGAACGCGGGCGTCGCCGCCACCGAGATCACCGCGGGGGAGGGGCCGGGGCGGCCCCGCGCCGATGCGGTCATCGGAGCGCCGCCTTCAGCGCCGCGGTGTCCAGCGTGACCTTCTGCGATGTCCGCAGCCCAAGCTCCGCCGCACGGCCCGCGCGCAGCTCGATGGCGTACTGCGCCGGCAGCACGCTCGAGTAGCGGGGGAGCCGGGCCTCGTACGCGCCCCGCGGCTCGCCCTGGCGCTGCGGGGGCTCCTTGCGCATGGTGTGGATGGCCGTGACGTACCCGAGCGGGTCGAGGTAGACGATGTCCATGTCGACGATGCAGTCGACCATCCAGAACCCGCGCATCCGCGAGTCAGGGAACACGAACACCATGCCGCCGTCGTCGGCGATCGCGGGAACGCCGCTCAGCCCGCGCGTGCGGGTGGCATCGCTCGCGCTCACCGTCAGCGTGAACGGCTTGCCGCCGATGGTGGTGGACCAGGCACCGCCGTCGGTGGTGCCTGCCGGGTCGCAGGCCACGCAGACGATCGCGACGGGGATTGCGGCGGTCAGGAACCGTGGAGCCATGCGAGCGACCTTTCCTCGAGGCGCGGCGGCGATACGCGCGCGCGCGCGTGCCAGGACCGGAGGATATTCGGGTCGATGCGGGCACGGAACCCGTCCGGCCCGACCGGTTCGGGACGGGCATCGCCGCAGGCCCAGGACGCCACCAGGCCGCGCACCCGGTCCGGGTCCACGCATGCCTCGCGCAGCGATGCCAGGGAGCGCGCGCCCGCTCGCTTGGCCATCCGCGTGCCGTCGGCATCGAGCACCAGCGGGAGGTGCCACCAGCGCGGCGGCTCGGCGCCGAGCGCGCGGTGCAGCCGCGACTGCAGCGCCGCCGACGGCAGCAGGTCGTTCCCGCGCACCACGTCGGTCACGCCCTGCGCGATGTCGTCGACCGTGACCGCCAGCTGGTACGAGGGGAATCCCGACTTCGTCCACACCAGGAAGTCGCCGGTGACCTCCGCCGGCCGAAATGCGTGCGGACCCGCAACCTCGTCGTCGATGCGTTCGTCGCCCGCGTCGATGCGCACGCGGTGGTTGACGTCACGGCGCGCGAAGCGCCAGGCATCGCCCGGTGCCGGGCGGAGTGACGCAGGGAACGGCCTGGGTGCGTCGGAGGCATGCGGCGCGCCGAGCGCCTCCTGCGCCTCGCGCACCTCGCTGCGCGAGTGCGGGCTCTCGTACACCAGTCCCTGGCGCGCGAGGTGCCCCATCGCCGCGGCGAAGGACTCGATCCGCTCGCTCTGCACCACCGGCTCGCCGTCGCAGTCGATCCCGAGCCACGCGAGGATCTCCGCCGTGCCGGTGTCGCCCGCCGCCGCGGCACGGTCGCGATCGAGGTCCTCGATGCGCAGCACCAGCCGCCACCCGAGGTTCCGGGCCAGGGCCCAGTTCACGAGGAACGTGCACGCGTTGCCCAGGTGCAGCGGCCCCGTGGGGCTTGGCGCGATGCGCGAGCAGCGGTGCATCCGACCCATGCGCCAAGGGTATATTCGTCCGGTCCCATGGCCCGGCTCACCGCCAAGCAGATCCAGACCCGCCTTTCCGCGCTCCAGGACTGGACCCGCAGCGGCGGGGTGATCCAGCGGACCTTCGCGTTCCCCGACTTCGTGCACGCGATGCGCTTCGTCGACGCGGTGGCGGCGGAGGCCGAGCGCGTGCAGCACCACCCGGACATCATGGTCCGCTACTCGAAGGTGACGCTCGCCCTCAGCACCCACGACGTGGGAGGCATCTCCGAGAAGGACTTCGCGTTCGCGGGCGCGGCCGACGCGATCTTCGCCTCCGCGGCTCGTTGAGCGGTTTGCCGGGAGCGGGTTTGCCGGGGGCGGGGTTGCCGGGAGCGGGCGGCTTCGCCGCATGGCCCTGCCCACGCACGCACGGCCTCGAGCCTTGCCCGCCTACGCCGGCCACGCACCAAGCACCGTCCGCGCGGTGCGCGCGCGTGCGGCCCGCTCGTCGTCGTCGGTCTCGATGGCCGGGTCGGCGGCGCGGAGGTGTGCCGACTGCAGCTGGATGGTGAGCCGGTTCAGGTCGTCGATGGAGACGTCGGGCAGCAGTCCCATGCATGCGCCGAGGCGGACGCTCGAGAGCTGCTTCATGGCCTCGTCCACGCCGAGGAGGCGTGCCGAGCGCAGCATGGCGATTCCCCGGAAGACCCGGTCCTCCAGGAGCGTCCGCTGCCGCTCGAGCAGCACGCGCCGCGCGTCGCGCTCGTGGGTTACGATCGACGGCACCACGCGGCCCGCGAACTCCTCGAGCAGGGCCTCCTCCGTCACGCCCAGCGTGCGCTGGTTCGACACCTGGAACCAGTCGCCCGATGCGTCGCTGCCCTCGCCGTGGAAACCCCGCACCGCAAGGTGCAGCTCCTTCGCGGCGCGCTTCACCTTCTCGATCTCGTTCGTGACGCGCAGCGCGCGCAGGTGCACCATCACGCCGATCCGGATGCCGCATCCCACGTTGGTCGGGCAGGCGGTCAGGTAGCCCCAGGAGCGGTCGAACGCGAAGTCGAGGCGCTCGCCGAGCGTCGCCTCCGCGCGCATGGCGGTGTCGAAGGCGTCCCGCAGCCGGCTGCCGGGGCGCAGCACCTGGAGGCGCAGGTGGTCCTCCTCGTTGACCATCAGCGAGACGCGCTCGTCCGCGGTCACCGCCACCGCGCGCGGCGAATCGCCCTCGGCGAACTGCCGGCTGATCAGGTGGCGCTCCCACAGGAGCTGCCGGTCCCGCTTGGGGAGCGCGGTCAGGTCGATCCAGGCGAGCGGCTCGGGGCTGTCGGCGCCGACGCGGCCGCCTGCGATGCCCAGGGTCGACTCGGTGGTGCCCGCCGCCGCGCGGACGGTCTCGAGCACCTCGCGGCGCTGCGGGTGCGTGGCGCGCGCGACGAACGGGAAGCCCGCCACGTTGCGCGCGACGCGCACGCGGCAGCTCATCACGACGTCGCGGTCGTCCGGTGCCGCGCTCACGCCGTTCCCTCCTGCCCCGAAGCCGCGGCGGGCCGGAGCTCGCGGATGCGGTCGCGCAGGCGTGCCGCGCGCTCGTACTGCTCCGCGGCCACGGCCTCCTCGAGCTCGCGCCCGAGCTGCGTCAGGAGCGCGCTGCGCTCCGCGGCCACCTCGGCGCGCGCGGGCCGCCGGCCGACGTGCTCCGTTGCGCCGGCGTGCGAGCGTGCGATGACCGGCGCCACCGTGGACGCGAACGCCCGGTAGCAGGCCGCGCAGCCGAGGAGCCCGGTCGACTTGAAGTCGTTGAACGTGTGGCCGCACTCCGGGCACGCCGGCCCGCGCGGGCGCGCGGCGCCGACCTGCGCGAGCTGCCCGAGCAGGGCATGGATGGGCGCATGGCCGGGCAGCTGGATGCCCGCGGCCGCCGCATGCTCCTCGCAGAGGTGCACCTCGGTGACCTTTCCGTTGACGATCACGGTGTTGTGGACCACCGCAGGCTTGCTGCAGTGATCGCACGTCCTGAACGGCGCAGCCATGGGAATTCGATTCTAAGCCGCGACCGCCGAATGCACGGCCTTCAATCCGGCAAGCAGCGCAGGAATCGAGTCGAGCGGCTGGATGGTCCCCGCGTCGCTGAGGCTGCGCGCCGGGTCGGGGTGGCACTCCAGGAACACCGCATGCACGCCTGCCGCCACCGCCGCGCGGGCAAGCAGCCCGCAGCGCTCCGGGCGTCCGCTCGTGGCGGTGCCGGCGCCGCCGGGCAGCTGCAGGCTGTGCGTGGCGTCGAAGCACACGGGTGCGCCGAGGGCCATCATGTCGCCGAGCCCGATGAAGTCCGTCACCAGCCGGTTGTAGCCGAAGAAGGTGCCGCGCTCGGTGAGCATGCGCTGCGTGCATCCGCCCTCCGCGAGCTTGGTGAGCACGTTGCGCATCTCCTCGGGCGACATGAACTGCCCCTTCTTCACGTTGACGGGCCGGCCGGTGGACGCGGCCGCCGCCAGCAGGTCCGTCTGCCGGCAGAGGAACGCCGGGATCTGCAGCAGGTCGACGACCTTCGCGGCGGGTGCCGCCTGCAACGGGTCGTGGATGTCGGTGGTGACGGGCGCCCCCAGCAGCTCCCGCAGCCGGGCCATCTCCTCCAGGCCTCGCTCGAGGCCCGGCCCGCGGTGCCCCTTGATGCTCGAGCGGTTGGCCTTGTCGAAGCTCGCCTTGAAGACGAAGGGCAGCCCCAGCGCGGCGCAGGCATCCCGGACCGTCGTCCCGATCCGCTCATTGGTGGACCGGTCCTCCAGGATGCAGGGCCCGGCGATCACCAGGAGGCTTCGGCCCGGGGCCGCGAAGAACTCGGACAGGACGGTGCTCATTCGTGGGTTCTCGGCTGTTTCAGGCGGCAGGGGGGCCAATCCGGGCGGCGCAGGCCTCACGGACCGCCCGCGGAACTTGAATTTACGCGATTGCGGCTTCAAGCGGCGGGTCCCGTATCCGATGGTGGTTCCTGCCCGAGGCGCCTGTGTGGGGCTGCCCGGGTTTCGTGAGCGTCGAGTGGAGCGAATCGGCCATGTCGCGAGTCCCGGAAACCCCTGAGCAGTTCAGCACCTTCGTCTGCGACCTGGTGCGCCGGCGCCACCCCTCGCGGAAGGTCGAGCTCTCGGCCACGCTGGTGCTCACGATCGATGGCCGCCACCTCGGCCTCGAGAACCTCTGGCGCACCGTGCAGCGGGCCCCGGAGGCGTGGCTCGAGACGGTCGAGCACCACGTCGACCGCGTGCTCGAGGGCGACCAGATGAGCTCGCTCGACATCCCGTTCGCCGTGGCGAAGCCGCGCATCATGCCGCGCATCCAGCCCGCGAACATCTTCCAGACGCTCGACCGCGAGCAGGTGGCGCACGTCACGTGGGTGAACGACACCGTGATCGTGTTCGTCATGGACATGCCGCACTACACGGTCTCCATCAGCACCGAGCAGATGATCCGCTGGGGCGTGGCCGCGGAGGACCTCGAGGAGATCGCGCGCGCCAACCTCGACCGGTACGCGCCGAACCTCGACGTGCAGGTGGTGCGCTCCAACGAGGGCGGCCGCGCCGCCATCATCAGCATGCACGACGGCTACGACGCCGCGCGGCTCCTGCTCGGTGACCTGCACTCCCGGCTCTCTGCGCAGCTCGGCCGCACCTTCTACGTGGCCGCGCCCGCGCGCGACATGTTCCTCGCCATGACGGGCGACCCCGAGCCGTTCGTGTCGCGCCTGCGCGCGCGCGCGGAGCAGGAGTACCACCGGCTTCCTTACCCGATCTGCGCGGACCTGTTCCTGGTGACCCCCGACGGCGTCGCCGGGACCAAGGCCGAGGCCGCCTGAGCCCGTTCAGCCCGCGAAGGCCGCGATCGCATCGCCCACGGCCCCGAGCGCCGCAAGCGCCCGGGGCATGTCCCATTGCTGGCGCGGGCGGTCGCCGGTGGTGTTGCTGATGGCGCGGACCTCGATGCCGGGAACGCCCGCGCGCAGCGCCGCATGCACCACCGCGGCGCCTTCCATCGCCTCCGCGGCCGCGTGCGTCCGCTCGCGGACCCGCCGCGCGGCCGCATCGGTGCCCGAGCACGTCGCCACCGTCGCGATCGGCGCCACCGGGCCCAGCGCCGCGAAGGGCGCCCACAGCGTGCGGTCGACCGGCACCGAGTTTCCCCGGAACGGCCCGAGCGGGAACCCGAGCACCGACATGTCGCCGAATCCCGCGGGAAGCTCGATTCCCTCCTCCGCGTAGACGCACCGCTCCGAGATGACCACCGCACCCGGCGCCAGGCCTGAGCCCGGGAGCGAGCCAGCGATGCCCGCCGAGACCGCGGCGTCGAAGGGGCGCCCGCCTGCACGCGCCAGCGCCTCGGCCGTCGCGGCTGCGGCGTTCGTTCGCCCGATTCCGCCCACCACGACCTCCACGTTCGCGGCGCCGAGGCAGCGCGCCCCGAGCGCCGCTCGTTCCGCATCGACCGCCACCACGACGAGCACGCGGGGCACGTCAGCCCCTGCCCGCGCGCAGCGCGGCCGCGAGGTCGGCGATCGCCGCGAGGCGCTGCTCACCGCTCGAGAGGTCCTTGAGCTGCACCGCGCCCTGCGCGAGTTCCGCGCCCAGGATCACCGCGAAGCGCGCGCGCTGCTTCGAGGCCTCGGCGAGCAGCTTGCCCACGTTGCGCGTCGCCTTGTAGGTGTGCCGGACGTGGAAGCCGTCGGCGCGCAGGCGCGCCACGAGCCGCGGCAGCTCCGCGTCGGCAGCCGGGTCGCCGGCCGACACCACGAACGCATCGGGCCGTGGCAGGAGCTCCGCGCCGTCCTTGGGCAGCAGCCCGCGGTCGGCGAGCACCAGGCCCAGCACCACGTCCCCCATGCCGAAGCCGATCGCTGGCATGCGCGGCCCGCCGAAGAGCTCGACGAGCCCGTCGTAGCGGCCGCCGCCGGCGATCGCGCGCTCGGCACCGGAGGCTTCGTGGACCTCGAACACCGTGCCCGTGTAGTAGGCCAGCCCGCGCACGATGCCGAGGTCGATCTCGCACCACTCCGCGAGGCCCGCGGCCGAGAGCGCCTCGCGCAGCGCTGCAAGCTCCGCAAGCTCCGAGGCGTCGATGCCCGCCGCCGCCGCCAGCGCTCCCAGGTCGCCCGCGAGCGGCACGCGCGTGCGCACCGCCTGCTCGAAGCGCGCGAGCGCGTCGCCTGCGAGGCCCAGCGCCGCGGCGCGCTTCGTGAATTCCTCCGCGGGCATCTTGTCGCGGCGGTCGAGCAGCTCGAACGCCGCGGCGACCGAACCCTCCGCCACGCCGAGCGCGCGCACGAGCCGCGCCGCCGCCACGCGGTGGCTGATCTTGACGCGCACGTCCTGCGGGCCGAGGCCCAGCCGCGACAGCGCGTTCACGGCCACGCCGATGACCTCTGCGTCGATCGCGGGGCCCTCGAGCCCGAGCAGGTCGACGTTCCACTGGAAGAACTCGCGCAGCCGCCCGCGCTGCGGCCGCTCGGCGCGGAAGAAGTTCGGCACCGCGAACCACTTGACCGGCACGGGCAGCTGCGCCGCGCGGGCCGCCGCCATGCGTGCGAGCGTGGGCGTGAACTCCGGGCGCAGCGCGTAGTCGTCGCTGCCGCC
>Ga0172367_10001915_pt1 | contig 29379 bp, 26 predicted proteins | sample Lak10m_FD_114542 | JGI IMG/M metagenome (GOLD analysis project Ga0172367, IMG submission 114542) | Freshwater microbial communities from Kabuno Bay, South-Kivu, Congo - kab_022012_10m | ecosystem: Environmental > Aquatic > Freshwater > Lake | place: Democratic Republic of the Congo: South-Kivu...
ATCGCAGGCGGGATCCGCTTGTGGATGACGTTTCCTCCGAGTGGAAGGGGGAGGCGATCATTGATGTCCCCCCACCAGACCCCGAGATCTTGGCTGAGCTCGAGTCCCTGATCCCTGAACGTGAGCTGGCCTTCGTGGATGATCAAGCCGACGTCTGCTGCCCCTGATTTTACGGCCTCGAAAATTTTATCAAAGGGGACCACGACGCAGTCGAGTTGGGAGGCCGGGGTTTCGAGCCAAAGTTGGAGGGCGAGAAAGGCGCTTGTCATTAAGCCTGGGACGGCGATGCGAGCGCTCCTGATCTCCTTTTTGGAGAGCCTTTTTGGGGCGACGAGCATTGGGCCATAACCGTCCCCCATGCTGGCTCCACTGGGCAGCAGCGCGTAGGTTTCACTCACGAAGGCGTAGGCATGAATGCTGATCGCAGAGACATCCAACTCCCCCCTCACAGCACGCTCGTTCAGTGTTTGAATATCCTCGAGTTGGTGGCGGAAACGGATTCCGTTCGACGGAATGAGATCCTTGGCCAGCGCGTAAAACATAAACGCGTCGTCCGGATCTGGGGAGTGTCCGAGGGAATATTCTTGAGAAACCATTTTTAAAGGACTGGATGAAGTTCGGGCGCTGTTTGACGATCTCTGCGGACGCGACGAACGACCGAGGGCATCAGGCAAGATAGAAGACGGTGTCGCCCACTTTGAATGCTTGATGAGGCTTGAGGTGGACAGGGCCATCTACACGACTTCCTTCGACGAATGTTCCATTCTTCGACTCCAGATCTTCGAGCAGGAACCCATCCTTCTCGCGGGTCAACCTACAGTGGTGGCGGGAGGCCTTAGTGTCGCTGATGATGACGTCGCAGTCCGCCCCGCGGCCTATGATCACACTGCTACGCTGGGGCATTTGCGAGAGCAGAGAGGACCCGTCGGGACGAATCGCGACCTGCACTTGGGGTGGAGGTGTTTTTTCGCGTTCGGTCATGGAAGTTACTTTAGCGACTTCAGTGACATAGGCAAGACAACCGCAGGCCTTTTTCTTCCGCTCTAGAATCGGATCTGTCGTGGAAACCGATTCCACTTGGTGAGAGGCCAAAGCTTAAGCGTGGCCCAACTTGACAGCGTCCATGGGTTAGCAAAGACTCGCGCCCCATTATGGCGGAACCAAAAGTGAACGAGCTCATGGAAAAAATCGTGTCGCTGTGCAAGCGCCGCGGGTTTGTTTTCCAATCATCCGAAATTTATGGCGGGATCAATGGATTTTGGGATTACGGTCCTTTGGGTGCCGAGCTCAAACGCAATGTGAAAGAGCTCTGGTGGCGGTCCATGACTCGTCTTCGGGATGATATCGTTGGCCTCGAGGCGACGATCATCATGCACCCCAAGATTTGGGAAGCCAGCGGTCACGTCGCGACGTTCACCGATCCGATGATCGACTGCAAGACGTGCAAAGGCCGGTTTCGAGCTGATCAAGTGAATGAGATTCCATGTCCCCAGCGTCCGAGCAAGATGGTCTCTGAGTGCGCAGGCGAGAAGACAGACGCTCGACCGTTCAACCTCATGTTTAAGACGCACGTGGGGCCGGTGGAGTGTGACGAGAACGTTGCCTACCTGAGACCGGAAACGGCCCAGGCCATCTTCGTTCAGTTCAAGAATGTTCTGGATGTTTCGCGCCAGAAGGTTCCATTTGGCATCGCTCAGATCGGTAAGGCATTCCGAAATGAGGTGACTCCTCGAAACTTCACCTTCAGGTCGCGCGAGTTCGAGCAGATGGAACTCGAGTTTTTTATCCGACCCGATGAGATCGTTCAGAAGGTTTCGGGAGCGGTCGCTTCATTGGAGGCGACCACCGACCTCAACGAGCCACAGGCCTCCTGGGGGTGGGAGATCTGGCACAAGTACTGGGTCGAGCAACGGCTGCGTTGGTATGAGAGCATTGGTTTGCCCAGAACCAGTCTTGAGGAGTACTGGCAAAAGAAGGATGAGTTGGCTCACTACGCGCGTGCCACGGTGGATATTCTTTACAAGTTCCCCTTCGGAACTCAGGAGTTGGAGGGGATCGCCGCCCGTGGTGACTTCGACCTGACGCAGCACCAAAAGCATTCCGGTCGGTCGATGGAATATTTCGATGAGGAAGCCAAGGCTAAGTACGTCCCGCATGTGATCGAACCTTCGGCCGGTGTGGATCGGCTGATTCTGGCGATCCTGTGCAACGCCTATGCGGAAGAGGAGATGACCGATGAGAAGGGGAACAAAGACACCCGAGTGGTCATGCGTTTCCATCCCCGTGTCGCTCCGATCAAGGTGGGGGTCTTCCCGCTCCTTCGCAACCGGCCCGAGCTGGTTAACAAAGCGCTTCAGGTGAGGGATATGCTACGTCCCCACATGAATGTCTTCTTCGACGATGCAGGGGCGATCGGTCGAAGGTATCGTCGGCAGGACGAGGCGGGCACTCCGTTCGGCGTCACCATCGACTTCGACACATTGGGCGAGCACGGGGCCGAGATGCTCGACACCGTGACCCTAAGGCACCGTGACTCGATGAAACAGGAGCGTGTGAAGATCTCGGAACTACTGCCTTATTTGACGGAACAAATTCGTTAAAGGCACTCGGGGATGTCGATGTCTGCAAAACCGAACCCGCCAGCCAAAGGAGCGGCGGGTCTGTACACGATTATCGCCATCAAGCTTGGAAAAGGGGTTCTGCTCTCCGCAGTCGCCCTCGGGATTTTCAGTTTGGCGGGTCACGATCTGGACAAGGATTTCGACGAATTCCTGAGGTGGGTAAAACTGGATCCGGAGAAGCAGTTTTTTGTCGAACTGGGTGAACGTCTTGAGAAGATCACGCCCACGAATCTTCGGTGGGTCGCCTCGGGCACTTTTCTTTACGGGGGCATGCTTTTTGTCGAGAGCGTGGGTTTGATGTTTAGAAGTTGGTGGGCCGGATGGATGGCGATAGGCGAGACAGCGTTCTTCCTTCCATTCGAGGTTTACGAACTTCTGAGGCGTTTCTCCGTGACGGTGCTTCTGATCTTCTTCGTGAACGTGGCCATGGTTTGGTATCTCGTCAGAAATCGGCCCCGGCTTTTCCACCACGGGTGATTTGGCTGAACCTAAAAACAAAACCGCGCTCGCGTTTCGAAGATCGAAGGGCGCGAGCGCGGGTGGTTTAAGAGTCTTGTATTTTTCTCAGTGCAAATCGCTTGAACTAGAGAAGTCCGAGCTTGCTGAGGGCTTATCCGTGGTAACCTTCTTCGCCATGTTCGGCGAGGTCCAAGCCCATCGTCTCGACGTCTTCTGAGGCGCGGAGGCCGACGACTGCTTTCACGATGTAAGCGATGATCACAGTGCCCACCACCGCCAGGATGATCGTCAGAGTCATCGCCTTGAGCTGCTCAATCCACAGGGTCTTGCCGATCACGTCCTTGAGGTTCGTGGTGAGGTTGGCGTTCACGCTGTCGGTGGCCAAAACTCCGGTCAGGAAGGCACCCAGAGTTCCGCCTACAGCGTGAACCCCGAAGGTGTCCAGAGCGTCATCATATCCGAGCTTGGCTTTGAGGTAAGCGCAGGCCAGGAAGGGAACGACGCCCGCTGCGATTCCGATGATCATGGCGCCGGAGGCGGTGATGAAACCGCAGGCGGGAGTGACAACCACCAACCCCGCCACAGCGCCAGAGCAGAAGCCGAGGATACTGGGTTTGCCCTTGAGCACGTATTCGAGCAAGGCCCACACGAAGGAGGCGACGGCTGTCGCGAGTGTTGTCGTGAGGAAAGCATTGGCTGCGACACCATCGGCGGCGACCGCGCTACCCGCGTTGAAACCGTACCAACCCACCCACAGCATGCCGGTGCCAACCATACAAAGCGTCATGCTATGAGGTTGCATGGGTTGTTTGCCGAATCCGATACGCTTGCCGAGGATGATACAAAGCACTAGAGCGGACCAACCTGAGGACATGTGAACCACGGTGCCGCCTGCGAAGTCGATCGCCTTGATCTTCGCGTCTGCATTCCAAACCCCGTTCATGTACCCATTGACACCCCAGACCATGTGCGCGAGCGGGAAGTAGACGACGAACATCCAGAGCGTGACGAAGAGAATGATCGCGGAAAATTTCATGCGTTCTGCAATCGCACCGATGATCAGGGCCGGAGTGATGATTGCGAACATCATCTGATACATCGAGAAGACGTTTTGCGAGACCCAGTAGGAGTAGTTGGTGTTGGGGTTGGAATCGACTCCGTTTAGGAAAGCGAACTTAAGATTTCCGATGAATGGGCCAGTGCCATCAGCGAAAACCAAGCTATAGCCGCAGGCCCACCAGAGGATACTCACCAAACCTGTGATCCCGAGACATTGAGCCAGCACGGAGAGCACATTCTTTTTGCGAACTAGACCACCGTAGAAAAGAGCTAGCCCAGGGAGAGTCATGAAGAGAACCAGCGCTGCAGAGGTCATCATCCAGGCGTTGTGACCGGGTCCGGCTCCACCGATCTTCGAGGTTACTTTCGCATCTGCGGCGTCCGCTCCACGAGCGGTGTTGTTGATGTAGGATTCAAGATCCGCGATGCGTTGTTCTACGGTGGGATCCGCCTTCGCGGCCGGCGCTGGGGCATCAGCAGCGTATAGAGTCGGGACGAGGGCGATCAGGCCGAGTGCTAGAGAAAGGGTATAAAAGAGCTTTTTCATGTTTTGCTGAGAGTTAGTTTTCCGATGGGGGGTTAGACTGCGGCCTCGCCTTTCTCCTCGGTTCGAATGCGAACGGCTTGCTCCACCGTAGAAACGAACACCTTGCCATCCCCAATCTTACCGGTCTTAGCGGACTTGATGATCGCTGCAACCGCCGTGTCCTGATGGCTGTCAGACACCACGATCTCGATTTTGATCTTCGGTAGGAAGTCCACGGTATATTCGCTGCCGCGGTAGATCTCGGTGTGGCCCTTTTGGCGACCAAATCCTTTCACCTCTGTGACGGTCATCCCTTCGATTCCCACCTCGCTGAGGGCATCTTTGACCTCCTCCAACTTGAACGGCTTGATTATGGCTTCGATCTTTTTCATTTTGTTTTGGCTTAGCTTGTTGCGCTTTGACCTGGTGTGTAATCGGTTCTGAGCCTTCGCTGAATCCCCGTCGCCCAAGAAGGCTTTGGTTGTTTGGCGAGCTATGGACCCTTACTTTTTCAGGTGCGGTCCGCGTATCTGAACGCCCTCAAGCAAGCATAATGCCAAAACGTAAATGGCTTTCTGATGTGATATGTAAAACGTTTATAATCAATATATTAACAAGCGCTCATTTGATGAGTTTAGGGGAGGCTCTCGCATGGGGGTAGACGGGGGTGGCGAGATTTGATCACCGTGGTGTTTTCTGCGGAATCCGACCGCTGTGGACGGAGGTGACATTCCAGCAGTTCACCGCTCTCAGCCTTGGTCCGAGGCCTTGATCCGATAGCCGCTGTCAGGGAAGCCGAAGGCTGGTCAGGGGAGGGGGGAGGGGCCCCCGCGCTGCGTGACGTGAGGTCGCCGCTGGCACGGGATTCCATTACCGATGTGCAGACCTAGAGCCGATGGAACGACTTTCCGCGTTTGGAGAATCGGCACCACTCGGTGTATCCCATCTCTTTCGCCAGATCGATTGCGAGGTTGAAATCAGCTCCTACCTCGCCAGGGGCGTGAGCATCCGAGCCGAAGGTAATCCCGACCCCCTTCTTATGCGCCAACCGCAGGAAGCCGGGAGAGGGGTAGATCTCCTTACAATCTTTCCGTAGTCCCGCCGTGTTGAGCTCGATGGCAACCCCATGATCTGCTGCCGCGGTCAGGAACGTCTCGTAAAGGGCGGTGCAATCCTCCTTTGGAACGAAACAGAACTTTTTGCAAAGGTCAGCGTGCCCAATGATCTCGAACAATCCTGAACTCGCCGCCTGCGTAAGTCGTTGGAAGTAGACGGTCCAAACTTCAAAGGGGTCCCGAGTTTTCCACTGACTGAGCTTCTTGGGATTATCTAGATCCCAGTCTTCCATGACATAATGCACCGAGCCGATGAAGTAATCCCAATCGTGTAGGCGTGCCAGCTGTTGTATCCAGGATTCATGACCAGGGATGTAGTCGACTTCCAACGCCAGCAGGATCGACAATTGAGGATAGGCGACCTGAGCCTCGCGAACCATTTCGACGTAACGATCCAGATCGGAGTAGGCCATCCTCCAGTCGTCGAAGTCATCGGCACGCATCGGGCTATGGTCTGACATGCCGATCTCGGTCAGGCCCAGCTCGATCGCTCGAGCGGCATACTCCCTGGGCTCACCCACCGCATGATGGCAGAGCGGGGTGTGCATGTGATAGTCAGAGGGCCACGTTATCATTGTCGAAACGAGTGGAAAATGAAGCGGGGAAAAAGTCCATCCCGATGTTGCTCTGCTGAACTTCTTTGGATGCTATCGAACAGGTCATTGCTCACTGGGATTTTTGGGCTTAGGCGCGGAGGGCCGTTTCCACTCGGTTTTGGGTGGTTCGGGAAGGTCCATGGCCCGAAGCCAGGTTCGGAAGTGTGTTTTGCAGACTCGATCCAACACGGCTTGGCCTTGGGTCTGAAGAATCACCTTGGCTGTGGCGTCCACTGCGGTGGACGCTCCCTTGGGCAGTTTGACCTTCAGTTCCCGTTCCAGCGCGGAGAGTCGGCTCACAAACTCATGGCGCGCCAGGATGGACGCGGCGGCTACCGCGATGTCGGCCTCGGCCTTATGCCTCTGGATCAACTCGATAGACTGTCCCTCTTGCATCAATGCGCGCGCCACGGTTTCCTTGTCGTAGGCAAACTGGTCGCTTATGGCTCGGACCGGTTTGGGATCCATGGAACCCGCCTTGAGCATGAGGTTCTCGATCACTCGCGCGTGCCCCCAGGCGAGGATCTGATTGACGCTCTTAAGCTTCTTGTAAAGCCGGTTGTAGGCCTCGTTGCCGATCGGAACCACGTTCCACACACACCCTCGGGTCTCACGGATCCGCTTCGAGAGATCCGCCATTTTGCGGTCACTGCTGATGTTTTTGGAGTCTTGAATCCCGGCGTCGTTCCATTCCCGGACGACGGTTTCGTTCACATACACACCCGCAATGCAGAGTGGACCAAAGAAATCGCCCTTGCCACTTTCGTCGACACCGATTCGTGGAATTAATCGGTCGGGATTGAGAACGTCTTCGTATCCCAATTCCGCCTTGCGGAGGATGAGGGGTTCCAGGACGAACTCGACGAACTCGGAGGTGCCTTTCCCTTGGATAACGAGCTTTCGGCTTTCGTAGGCGACGATGTTCGCCTGGCCGTTTTTTGCGGCGAACTTGGCATGGGGCGGCGGCGGTTGGAATTCATAATTGTGATCGCGCAAATAGACCTGTAGCTCCAGCATCTCGCTTTCGCTTAGCGCACGGGAATATGTCGTCAGTGAACTCACGAGCCGATCCTAGAGCATCGACCGAGCAAGTGCGACATCCGGTTTTACCGGATGCGGGCGCTCGTCGGTTCGTCATTCGATGCTTGCTAGGTTGGTATCGCGCTGCGGCCCGTGATCTGCCTTGGAGGCGGACACTGGATCCCTATGGTATTTGGGTTGCCGAGGTCATGCTTCAGCAGACCCAGGTTCGAACCGTGATCTCTTATTGGGAGCGCTGGATGCGGGAGTTTCCTTCTGTGGGAGCGCTGGCTCAGGCGTCCCCCGAGCGCGTCCTGAAGCTATGGGAGGGCTTGGGGTATTACTCCAGGGCGAGGAATCTGCAGAAGGCGGCCCAGCTGATCGTGAATTCGTTCGAGGGCCGTTTTCCATCGATCCCGGAGCAGGTCATGCAACTCCCAGGTGTTGGCAGGTACACACTGGGGGCGGTTAGTAGCATTGCCTTTGGGCTTCCGTTGGCGGCAGTGGACGGAAACGTCGCGCGGGTGCTCGCTCGGTTCTGTGGGGTACGGACTCCGATCAAGGAACGGCCGGCTTTGGAGATGGTTTGGAGGGTTGCGCAGGACTTCGTTGCCGATGCGACGACGGAGTTGGACGATTCGGTGGACTTAGCCCGAGTTCGCGAGCTCACGGCGCGCCATCGGGCGGGGGACTTTAACGAGGCGCTGATCGAGTTGGGAGCCACGGTGTGTACGCCCAAGTCGCCGAACTGTGAGGTCTGCCCGATCCGTCCGGGTTGTTTCGCAGACCGGCACGGTTGCTCAGGTGAACTACCCGTAGCCGCTTCCCGAGTCCGCATGACCCGACAGCGTTATTTGGCCCTCGTTCTTTGGAACGTTGATGGGCGCGTGCTGATTCGACGTCGATCAGACCAGGAAGTAAACGGGGGATTATGGGAGTTTCCGAACCTGCTTGTGGCACGCACACAAACCGAGACTTTGGAGGCCTTATCTCTGGAGTTGGGCATTGAGATCAACCGTTCTCCTGCCCCTTTGTTGCGGGTTGAGCACTCGATCACTCGATTCCGAATTACCCTGAAAGTGTTTGAGCTGCGGCGCGTCGGCCGTCGGGGAACGCGTAGACGCACTGAGCAGTGGGTGAAGCTCGAGGAAGCGGATGCGCTGCCCTTCAGCGCGGCACATCGAAAGGTGCTCAACCACCTGATGTGCGAGCCCAGGAGCATTAAAAGCTCGACCGAACTGACCCCTTGACTCCCCCCAAGCCATCGGGTGAGGTTAGTTGTATGTATTACATGATCGGCGGAGATGGCCGCGAGTATGGGCCGGTGACCGCAGACCAGCTCAAGCAGTGGTTGATTGAGGGGCGAGCGAACCGTTTGACGCTCATCCGCGCCGATGGCAGCGATGCGTGGCGTGCTTTGGGCGACACGGATCTGGGCTCAGTGACACCGACCACTGGGCAGTCGGTTCGTGCGACGCCACCCGAGGCGGTCTTCGAGCATCAAGGGCCAGGGCTGGCGGGGGATTCGATGGGGCCTTCGGGCGTTGACCGTGCGGAAGGAGGCTTGAGCGTGCTTCCGTGTCTTGCTGCGGGAGGGAGTTTTCTGGCGCAAAACCTTTGGCTGATGGGGGCAGGTTCTTTACTGGTCTGGATCGTACAGATGATTCTGCTCGCGATCCCAGTCTTTGGCGGGGTTCTACACTTGGCATTCGACGGGGTACTCTTGGCCGGTCTCTTCATGCTGGCGCTCCGCCGAATTCGAGGGGAGTCGGTGCGGGTTGCGGACGCGCTCGAGGGGTTCAACATGAACCTCCGACCTCTGATGTTGGTCGGGGTGGTCACACAATTGCTGAGCACCTTCGGCCTGCTGCTTTTCGTGTTGCCCGGAATCTATTTGATTGTGGCTTGGAGCATGGCTTTGCCGCTCGTGGCAGATCGGCGCATGGAGTTTTGGTCGGCTATGGAGCGGAGTCGGCGAGTGGTGTCTCGGAATTGGTTTCGGATGGCGATCATTTACGCGTTGGCGTTCCTGCCCGTCCTCGTCGCGGTGCTTTACAACTTCTCTCAGACATTCAAGGAGGTAGCGGAGTCAATTTCGGCCACAGGTTTCAATCTGGACCGTCTGCGAGGGTTGCAGGAGACAGCGAACGAGCGCGTTCTTTTGCAGCAGGTCGTTTTGCTGTTCGCGTTACCCTTCGGAACTGGGATGATTGCCCATGCGTATGAACAACTCTTCGGATCCGCTGCCTCCGGTCCTCGCTAAGCCCACTTCAGCCATGGCGGCCCTTTCATTGAACGCATTGCTGCTTCCTGGTGTGGGAACCGTCGTGCGAGGACAGCGAGCGGGGTATTTTCAGATCGCGATCGCGGTTGTCGGTCTGGGGGTTTCTGGCATGGCTTCGGCGACGTTGCTGCGGTCGTTGCAAGGAATCGAAGCCATCCCGGAAGACCCTGACGCAGCCTGGGCGATGATCCGTCTGCTCCGACCTGATTTGATTCGTTTTGGGGTTGGGTTGCTACTGGTTCTCGTGGCCTGGATCTGGGGAATTGTGAGTTGTGTGGGCTTTTTTCGAGAAGACCGACGCTCCACGAAACGGTAACCGACGGAGGAAGGATGATTGTAATCTGCATCATTACGGCGCTGGCGAGCTACTTCTTGGGCAGTATTCCCACGGGCTACCTCGTCGCGCGCGCCAAGGGCGTTGACATTCGATCGGTTGGGAGCGGGAACATCGGAGCCACCAATGTGTTTCGGATTCTCGGAAAGGGGGCCGGGATCTTCGTGCTAACGGTCGACGGCCTAAAGGGCTATTTCGGTTGTTCGATCGGTGGGATTCTTTTTAGGCAGGCCGTGAGTGAGGGACGTGTCGACGGTATCATCCTCTCTGTGATCGGCGCGCTGGGAGCGGTTTTGGGGCACAACTATACCTGTTGGTTACGGTTCAAGGGGGGGAAGGGAATCGCAACCTCGGCCGGTGCCTTGGTCGCTTTGCTGCCGTACCCGTTTCTTTGCATTTTGTCGGTGTGGTTGGTGGTGTTCGCTCTTTCACGGTACGTGTCCTTGGCCTCGATCGCGGCGGCGGCGGCACTGCCGTTTTCAACGTGGTATTTCACCCGAAGCGGCCTGTTGACGTCGGTTTCGACCGCTATGTCGGCACTGGCGATCTACAAGCATCGTGCAAACATCGAGCGACTGCTAGCAGGTAAGGAATCGAGGATCGGGCGTTCTAAAACGTGATATGAGTTCGCTTGAACAGGATCCATCGGGACTGCGCATTGCGGTTCTTGGTGCGGGCGCTTGGGGCACTGCGCTTTCCAATGTCTTGGCTCGCGCCGGGCACACGGTCTCGCTCTGGGGGCATGACCCAGCCCATTTAGCAGATATCCGACGATCCCGGGTGAACGCTCGGTATCTTCCCTGCGCGGCTTTAGAACCGGCAGTTCAACCCCAGGAGGATCTCGAGCGCGCATGTCGCTCGGTCGACGGGGTGTTAGTTGCTGTTCCGTCGAGAGGTGTTCGCGAGCTCGGAGAGCGTTTGTCGGCGATGGGGGGTGTCCGTGTTCCACTCCTAAGCGTTACGAAGGGAATCGAGTTTCGCACCGGGTTAACGATGTCGGGCGTGATGCGCGGGCTAGGCTTGGGATCCTCGGTGGCTGCGCTATCGGGGCCAACGCTTGCCGAGGAAGTGGCGCGGCTGATGCCTTCGGCGGTGGTTGTGGGTGGTGAGGACGCTGAGTCCTGCCGATTTTGGCAAGCGGCTCTGCATCGTCCTGAGTTTCGTGTCTACACGAGTCCCGACATCCGGGGAGTAGAGCTGGGTGGGGCGCTGAAGAACGTGATCGCCATCGCGGCTGGGGTGAGCGACGGACTGGGTTTTGGGGATAACTCAAAGGCCGCTCTGGTAACACGTGCGATTGTGGAGGTGAGACGACTCGGGGTCGCCTGCGGGGCGATGGCTGAGACCTTTTCCGGCTTGAGCGGCCTTGGGGATTTGACCGTGACCTGCTTCTCCAAGTTAAGTCGAAACCGAGCTTTCGGTGAACGTTTAGCAAGGGGAGCAACGGTCACCCAAATCGTCGAAAGCGCGACCTCGATTGCGGAAGGGTATCCCACGGCGCGCTCAGCTTGGAGGCTGGCTCGTCAACACGAGGTCACTACGCCGATCGTCGATCAAGTCTACTCCATGCTCTACGAAGGGAAGAATGTTCGTCAGGCACTCAAGGATTTGATCGCCCGAGATTCGAAGCAGGAGGCCGAAGCCATCGGCTCCACCCATTAACCCTGCCGACCATCAGGGGAGTCTGCTGCGTGGTTAGGCAAGGAGAGGCTGGATCACGCGGGCGTTGGTCACTGTGACGTCGGTCAAGCTGTCCTGTCGACCTTCGTGGGCATAAGTCAAAGCGACATGGTCCAGCCCAAGGGCTTGCAACAGGGTTGCGTGCAGATCGTAAACTCGGACCGGGTTGTGCACGGCCCTGTAGCCGAAATCGTCGGTCGCTCCGTAGGTGAAGCCTTTCTTGAACCCGCCTCCGGCCATCCACAGGGAGAATGCGTGCCGATTGTGGTCGCGGCCGTCTTTGCCTTGGGAGATGGGGAGTCGACCGAACTCGCCGCACCAAAGAACGATGGTTGAGTCGAGTAGCCCGCGTTGTTTGAGGTCAAGCACGAGGGCGGCGCTGGGTTGGTCGGTCATTTGACAAAGGCTCTTGAGACGTTCGGCATTCTTATCGTGCGTGTCCCAGGGTTGTCCCGAGAGATAGACCTGAACGAAGCGCACCCCTTTCTCGACCAGACGTCGAGCCATCAGGCAGCGTTTGGCGTAATCGGCCGTCGCTGCATCCGGGTGATCCAGTCCGTAAAGCTTCCTTGTGGCCGAGGATTCGGCTCCGAGATTGAGCACGTCACCGACTGAGGTTTGCATCTGGGCGGCAATTTCAAAATTGTTGATGCGCGCTTGCAGCTCAGAGTGATTTGGGTGCGTGGCGAGGTGTTCGCGGTTCAGTTGCCGCAATAGCTCCAATTGGTTTTGGCGACCCTTTGCCGAGATGGTGTGAGGTGGGGTTAGGTTAAATACCGGTAGGCCTTCCGACCGAACTTGCGTTCCTTGGTAGAGCGCAGGCAACCATCCGGAGGACCAGTTCCTGATGCCATCGACGGGTAACCCTTTGGGATCCGAAAGGACCACATACGCTGGCAGGTCACTCCGCTCAGAGCCCAGCCCGTAGAGTACCCAAGCCCCCCATGTGGGGCGTCCGGCCTGGAACTTGCCACCGTGAATGAGTCGCAAGGCTGATTCATGGTCGACGGAGTCGGTGCTCATCGAGTGGACCATGGTAAGCTCGTCTACAATTTGGCCGGTGTGCGGGAGGAGTTCTGACAGCACGATACCGGATTGGCCACGAGCGGAGAAGTTGTAGGGTGAACGCAGCAGCTTGCCGGCCTGCTTGTCGAAATGGATCTCCAGATCGGTCCCCGGATAGTCTTTGCCATCGAAGCGGTTCAGCTCGGGCTTGGGATCGAAAAGGTCCATCTGACTAGGGCCTCCATGCTGAAAGAGGCAGATAACGGACTTGGCTGTTGCAGGGCGGGTGGGAGGGCGAGCGGTGATCGACTGCGCCGGCGGGAGGGATCCAGCGTGGATTTTGGGGGCTCGTTGAAGCAGATGAGATAAGGCAAGCCAACCGAGGCCGCCGCTCCCTTTCTGGAGGAAGGTTCTACGGTTGACGTTGAATTCGTGATTCGAGGGTTTCATCCGGTCAGGCGGAAGGATCAATCGACATATAAAAACTCGTTACTCGCTAGCACCATCTGGCAGCAATCGGTCCAGGCCCTTTCCTCTGCGACCTGAGCCGTGTGGGAGGAATACTCGCTACGCTGGCGTTCCAGGAACCCACGAAGAGTGTCGCGTTCGCGAGTCGACGGGCTCCGGGACAGGCTGAGTTGAAAAAGGTGATCGAGCCGTTGATCCTCGGTTGTGTTCGCGGTTTTGAGGATCTGTTTCGCCAGAGAACGCGCGCGGGCTTGGCTGAACTCAGAGTTGAGCAGTGTGAGCGCCTGGAGGCTGACGGTGGAATCCGTGCGTTGCGCGCAGGCGGGGTTTAACTGAGGCGCGTCGAACACCTCCATGAGGTTCAGGGGTTCCGTCCGTTTGCGTTGTAGAAAGATCGACCGCTTGGTTGCGCCGGCTATGGATTCATCGACGACGATTTGGCCGTCGCGATCTTTGCGCATGGGTATGTAGGGGCCACCGATTTCTCGATTGAGCTCGCTCGAAACCTGAAGCGTAGCGTCCCGCAACTGCTCCGCGTCCAGTCGTAGCGTGCGCATCTTCCAGAGCAGGACGTTGTCCTCGTCTTGGGCTGGCGGGCTGCGATCGGGGGTCGACTCCTGCCGGTAAGCGGCGGAGGTTAGGATCAGTCGGGTGAGATGTTTGAAGTCCCAGTTGGAGCGGATCAATTCGGTTGCTAGGAAGTCCAGAAGTTCGGGGTGGCTGGGTCGGGCTCCGCTCACACCCAGATTGTCTAAGGTTTTCACGATACCCACTCCGAAATAGTGCTTCCAAACTCGGTTCACGACAACGCGGGCGACCAATGGATGCGAACGGTGTGTGAGCCATTCGGCGAGCGCTACACGGTTTCCTGAGGTGACTCGATCCGTTGCACGCCGGGCGTTCGCTCGAAATCCAGTGGGAGTGAGCGATGCCGGAACGTGAGGCTCGATCGGTTTCCCCTCCGACGCATGATTTCCGCGTATCAGCAGATGATGGGTGGGGGGAGGACTCGAAGGTTCGGAGACATGGGCAATGGGCTGCGGTGGGGCGGGTTTCTCAGCGAGCCGACGTTCCAGGTGACGTCGCAGGCTTTCATAGGCCGAGGCTACTTCAGGGAAACGCTTTGCGACGTCCGGATCAGAACGCTTCCACACCGACTCGTGTTGGGTCAGTAGTTTCTTCATCGGCTCCGATCGATCCTTGTCAACGGTGTCCAAGGCCTTTTTCAGGAGACTCCGATCGGCCTCAGGCAGCGCTGAGAGTTGGGTTTCGAGAACCCGTTTCCGATAGGGAGTCATCAACCCCTCGATGGATTCGTTCAGGGACTTGATGTCTTGGTCCCAGCGCGCCCGCATCAGTCGACGCTGCTGCCGTTCTTCTGGCGATCCCATTTCGATAAGTCGCTCGCTCGGTTTCAGCCACTTTTCAGGGTCGAATGCGGGACGCAGCATGGCTTGCAGTCCGTAGTATTCTTCCTGGGTGACGGGTTCAAACTTGTGGCTGTGGCAGCGGGCGCACTGCAACGTCAGGCCGAGCAGGGAGGATCCAATGATCTGCACGCCTCCCTCGAGGACCGTGTAGCGGTCGACCTTCACCTCGAGTGGGTTGCCGTCGCTCTCCCCGGTTCCATCGGGCGCGTTGCGCAGGAAATGGGTGGCGACGAGACTTTCGACGGCTTCCGGCAGCAGGTTGCCGTCCCGAGTAAAGCGTGCCAACTCATCGCCCGCGATTTGTTCCTGAATGAAGCGATCGAATGGTTTATCCGAATTGAACGCGTGGATCACGTAGTCCCTGTAGCGAAACGCGTGCGGTCGATCACTGTCCGCGTTGAAGTATCCGTTCGAGTCCGCATAACCGACCGCATCAAGCCAGGGCTGAGCTGCGCGGATTCCGAATTCGGGGGAGGCCAGGAAGCGGTCGACAAGCCGCTCCCAAGCCTCCGGGGCGGTGTCGGATTTGAACGCCTCGATCTCAGCGGGGGTAGGGGGGAGACCTCGTAAGGCGAAGCTGAGTCGACGGATGAGCACGCGTTTGCTCGCCGCAGGAGAGGGGGAAATACCCGCCGCCTCCAGCTTGGCGATCAGGAAAAGGTCGACGGGATTCTTAGCCCAGAGCCGATTCGTGACCACGGGCAGGGGCGGGGGCTGTGGGGAATGGAAGGCCCAGTGATTCCTGGCGTCGGGTGCGTGGAGCCCCTCTGCCCGCAGGCTTAGAAGGGATAGGAGGATTCCGCAAAGCACAGGAACAAAATGCCGTGCGCAATGGGTCCGGCACCTGACCTCCAGGCGTGGTGGCGTCGACGAGCCGAGGTCTGGTTTTATGAGAACGTGAGGTGTCACAGCGCGTGGTCTGGTGACGATATGCTCCTGATGGGACGTTTCGACAAGCCCCGAATGCCACGCCCTCGTTCTTGCCTGCGAACTCGCGGTTGGGTAGTGTTGGCGCTCATGCCTCTCAATAAGCTCCCCCACGACGGAGGTTCTGGTGCGAAACCCTCTCAAGCCGCAGGTCTCGAGGGGTTGGGCGCTCCCGCATGGGGCCCGAACACCGACGTCTATGTTGCGGACGAACATCTGGTCGTGAACCTCGAATTGGCCGGTATGAGCCGCGAGGACTTGGAGGTGACGCTCGATCAAGATCGGATCCGGATCCGTGGCCAGCGTCCTGATCCTACACGACGGGGGCGATGTCGGTTTCTCATGATGGAGATCGATTACGGGCGTTTCGAACGGATCGTGGAGATCCCGGCCGGGTTCGATCTCTCGCGGGCGAGGGCCCAGTATCAAAATGGTTTTCTGCGAATCGAGGTCCCTGCGTCGATGCCGTCGGCGTCGACGACACTGCCGGTAGCCTGACTCACGAACTAGCAGGGTCCTTCCCCTTCTTCATCATGTCAGACCAAGAACAGGAACACGTTCAAATCACTGGCGGTGGGAGCTCCGCATCCTCCTCGCGCACAGGCCCCGTCCCCGTTGCGGGTCCTTCGACGTCGTCGGCCCGGGTGCTGCCGATCCTCGGGCTTTCGGACATTGTGATCTTTCCGGGGATGAATGTGCCTCTGCTCGTGGAATCGGCCCCCAGCATTCGGTTGATCGACGATGTGGTGGCTGGGGACCGGTTGTTGGGGTTGATTCTCCAAAAAAAGCCAGAGCTCGACCACCCGATGCCGGAGGACCTTTGGAGCCATGGTTGCCTCGCAAAAGTCACCAAGATGCTCAAGTTTCCTGACAATTCCGTTCGCATCCTGATCGAGGGCGTCCGGCGATTTCGCCCGTTGACCTACGACCAGCGGGAGCCTTACCTGACGGCGGAGGTCGAGGTGTTGCCGGACATGGAAGACAACACGAACGAAGTGATCGCGATGGCTCGGAGCGCCAAGCAATCGTTCGAACGGATTGGAGAACTCTCGGTCAGCGTCACCGACGAGGTCAAGGTGGCCCTGCTGAACACGCATGTGCCTGGCAAGATCGCCGATCTGATTGCCCCCCACACGAATCTGAGTCTAGAGGAGAAACAAGGGGTGCTTGAACTGGCAGTGGTCCGAGATCGGCTCTCCTATTTGCTCCCGCTGCTGGGACGTGAGGTGGAGCTGAACACGCTCGGATCCAAGATTCAGAAAGACGTTGCGGACTCGATGTCCAAGTCGCAGCGGGAATTCTATTTGCGGGAGCAACTCAAAGCGATCCATCGGGAACTCGGTGACGAGGGCGCTTCACCCGAGATCGATTCCCTGGAAACCCGGATCGATCAAAGCGGTTTGCCGGAGGATGTCCGAAAAGTGGCGCGAAAGGAGCTCGACCGACTGCGTCAGATTCCTCCCATGGTTGCGGAGCACGCCATCGCGCGAAACTACGTGGAATGGCTTGCGGATTTGCCTTGGAACACAGGGACGGAGGATGTGTTCGATCTAGATCGTGCCGCGAAGGTCTTGGACTCACACCATCATGGGCTCGGCAAGGTGAAAGAACGGTTGCTGGAGTTCTTGGCGGTGTTGAAACTAAATCGACGTTTGCGAGGCCCTATTTTATGCCTCGTCGGACCTCCAGGCGTGGGGAAAACGTCTCTCGGCCAAAGCGTCGCCGAGGCGTTAGGTCGAAAGTTCGGGCGTGTGGCTTTAGGTGGGTTGCGCGACGAAGCCGAAATTCGCGGGCATCGAAGAACCTATGTCGGTGCGATGCCGGGACGAATCATCCAGATGATGAAGCGCCTCCAGTCGAACAACCCCGTTCTGTTGCTCGATGAGCTTGATAAGGTCGGTGCTGACGTGAGAGGAGATCCCGCCGCTGCGTTGCTCGAGGTGCTGGATCCGGAGCAGAACGCGAGCTTCAGCGACCATTATCTGGATGTCCCGTTCGATCTCTCACGGGTCTTCTTCATGGCAACTGCGAACTGGCTTGAACCCGTCTACCCCGCTCTCCGGGATCGGCTCGAGATCTTGGAGATCCCGAGCTACACCCACCGGGAAAAGGTTCAAATCGCGGTGCGTCATCTGGTTCCTCGCCAAATCCGTGAGCACGGGCTATCCAAATCGCAGGTGCGTGTTCCCAAGGCGACCCTGGATGTTTTGATTCGAGATCATACCCGTGAGGCTGGTGTGCGAAATCTGGATCGTGAAATTGGGGCGATCGTTCGAAAGTCGGCTCGTCGACTGGTCGAGGGCGCTGAGGTGAAGAAGCCGATCGTCGTGACCCCAGTGCTGGCGGGTGAGATGCTGGGTGCTGCTCGGTTCCAGCGCGATCCGGCGGAGGTCGTGACCGGGTTTGGCATGGTGATGGGGCTCGCTTGGACCCCGGTCGGTGGGGAGGTGATGGTGATCGAGGCTTCGCGAATGTCAGGGAACGGCAAGCTGATTCTGACGGGGTCTTTGGGGGATGTCATGAAGGAGAGCGCGCAAATCGCCTTGAGCTACGTGCGCAGCCAGCTCAGCCCGGAAGAAATCGAGCGCCTCAATTTCGACAAGAACGATCTCCACATCCACGTCCCTTCCGGGGCGGTCCCCAAGGATGGTCCGAGTGCGGGGGTCACCATGGCCTGCGCCGTCGTTTCGTTATTCCGAGGCTTACGGTGCCAGCCCGGGATCGCGATGACTGGGGAAATCAGCCTTCGCGGGCGCGTGCTTCAGGTGGGAGGAATCAAGGAAAAAGTCCTCGCCGCTCTGCGCGCCGGAATGACCGAGGTGATCTTGCCGAAAACCAACTCCAAGGACTGGAACGACGTTCCTGAAGAGGCCCGAAAACGGCTCAAAGCGCACTTCGTCGGTCACATCGACGAAGTCCTCAAAGTGGCGTTAATTCCCAAGAGGTAGGGTAGGACACAAAAGGTAGGGACAGCCCGCTGGGCTGTCCCCGGCGGGTTGTCCCCCGCCGGTCGGCCCGGTCGTCAATCCTTCTTCGGCACGCTGCATTCGATATGCAGGTCGCGCAGTTGCTTGGGCTCCAGCGGCGCCGGAGAATCGGTCATGAGGCACGTGCCCTTCGCGGTCTTGGGGAAGGCGATCACGTCCCGGATACTGGTGGTGCCGCACAAGATCGCAACCAGCCGATCAAACCCGAGCGCGATGCCTCCGTGGGGCGGGCATCCGAACCTAAACGCGTTCAGCATGTAACCAAAGCGCGCCTGCACGAGGTCGGCCGGGATTTGTAGAATCTGTTCGAAGATCGTCTTCTGGACGTCCGGCTGATGAATTCGGATCGAGCCCCCGCCCAGTTCCACACCATTGACCACCACATCATAGTGCTGGCCTCGGACCTTCTTGGGATCTTGGGTCAGAAGCGGGATGTCCTCAGCCACGGGTGCCGTGAACGGATGATGGCTCGAATACCAACGGTTCTGTTCCTTGTCGAAACTCAGCAACGGAAACTCAATGACCCAGAGAAAATTGAACTGATCCGCAGGGATCGTGAGTTTGCCTTGGGTTTTCAGCACTTCGGCGCAGTAGAGTCGGATTTTACCCAAAATCTCGCAGGCATTGAGCCATTGATCAGCCGCAAACAGGATGAGGTCGCCCTCCTCGATTTGCAGTTTCGAGCGTAGCGCGGCCTTTTCAGCTTCGCTAAAGAATTTCACGATCGGGGACTTCCACTCACCACCTTCCACTTTGATGAAGGCCAGCCCTTTGGCTCCGAAGCTCTTGGCGTATTCGGTCATCGTCTCGATCTGCCCTTGGGTCGCACATGCAAGTCCCTTCGCGTTGATCGCCTTGACCACGCCTCCGGCATTGATCGCCCCGCTGAACACCTTGAATGTGCTGGCGCGAAAATCGTCGCTGAGATCAACCAACTCCATGCCGAAACGGGTGTCGGGTTTGTCGATCCCGTAGCGGTTCAACGCTTCCTCGAAGGAGATGCGCTTGAAAGGGGTTGGGATATCCATGTTCAAGGCGGTCTTCCACACGCGCTTGAGCAGGCCTTCGATGAGATTGTAAATGTCCTCGCGCTCGATGAACGACATTTCGATATCGACCTGAGTAAACTCCGGTTGCCGATCCGCGCGAAGATCCTCGTCGCGATAGCAGCGTGCGAGCTGAAAGTAACGTTCAACACCGGCCACCATGAGGATCTGTTTGAACTGCTGCGGGGACTGCGGCAGTGCGTAGAACTGGCCTGCGTGGATTCGGCTGGGGACGACGAATTCTCGTGCGCCTTCGGGCGTGGATTTGAAAAGGGTCGGGGTTTCTACTTCCAAAAATCCTTGTTCGTCGAGGAATACACGAGTCGCCGTGGCCGCCTTGCTCCGCACACGGAGGTTTCGTGCCATCTCAGGTCGACGCAAATCCAGGTAGCGATATTGCAGTCGGAGTTCCTCGTTCACTTTGGCGGCCACTTCGGGGTCGTCGACGGGGAAAGGAAGCACCTCGGCATAATTCAACACTTCGATCCCGGTGGCCATCACCTCGACCTCGCCGGTTGCGATCTTGAGGTTGTTGGTACCTTCGGGACGGAGGCGAACCTTGCCGGTCACGGAGACGACACACTCACTGCGCAGCGACCCAGCAAGTTCGAATAGCTCGGGGGCAAGGTCGGACGGATCGAACACGGTTTGGGTGCGCCCCTCGCGGTCACGGATGTCCACGAAGATCAGGCCACCGAGATCGCGGCGGGAGTGGACCCATCCGTTCAGAGTCACCGTTTGCCCCGCGTTTGCGGGACGGAGTTCATTGCAGTGATGCGAGCGTTTCATTAAATCAGGTTCGTAATCAACCTTTTGAGGCCGATTTTAGTGAGGCGAGATGTTGGCTTGATTCAAGCGGATTTCAATCTGAAAAGTGGGCTCCAAGTCCTCACGTGTGTCTCCTGACCGCACGGCAAGCCCTCCTCCGACCGTCACCGCCAAAGGTAGGGACGCCCCGCTGGGGCGTCCCGTCCGGCGCCAGCCGGACGCTCGGGAGGCCATGAGCCCCGAGGCCCTGGGAGCGCCGGCATCCCTGCCGGCTTGGGAGGCCAGGAGACTCAGAGCCTCGTTCCGTCCGGCCGGGGCCGGACGGGGGCAGCCCGTCCGCCTTCGTCTCGGCTTCGGTCGGACGCAGGGCGGGCTGCCCCTACCCTCGGAGCGTGTCGCTTTCGACCCCGGAGACTCATCGCATCGTTTGGTCCACGCAGGAAACCGGGCTCGTATGGGTTACGAGTAGCCCCGTACGGGGCGATGAGTTAAGGCATTCTCAATCGGAAGTATCTCGCTCCGTCCGTGAACGGTTGGCGGACGGTTAACCTGGGGCCATTCGTATTCACCGTTGAGGGGACTGCGACCCACGGGGGCGTAGGCGAGAGAGTGTCGCTGCTTTCCAGGGCGAACCCGATCGCAGTCGCGGGCCATGAAAGCACTACCTCCGTGTCGGTTGTTGCGATTTCCAGAGTGGGCACCGCAACGGTTCGATTTAAGGGAACGCCCTTGCGGATCGTGCGGTTGCCTCGGTCGGGCACATACAGGACACCCGAGGAATCGACTGCGACTCGCTGCGGGTCTTGGAACCTTGCAGCGCTCCCGATTCCATCCGCTCCTGCCGTCCCGCCTATGACCCCCGTGACGAGGCCACCCACCGTTGTGGCCATTCCCGTTGGGCTGACTTTGACGATTCGAGATGCGAACTCATCTGCCACGAAGAGGTTTCCGTTAGAATCCAGCGCCACGGAGTTCGCATGCCTGAAGCCCGCTGCGGTTCCTTGTCCATCCGTCGGTGTGCGGCTCGAGTTACCTGCCAGGGTTGTCACCGTACCATCCACTGCGATCTTCATTATCCCTCGGTTGACATCGGCAAAAAGGAAACTGCCCTGGCTATCCTGGGTAATGTCCGTGATCGTAAAAAATCCCGCGCTTGCGAGCTGTGTAATGCCCCCATCCACGCCGTACTTCTGGAGGTTCCCAGAAACGAAAATGTTACCCACCGGATCCACGCCAATACCCCAAGAGGAACCGACGGAGAGAGAGTTCCGAACCCCTTTGGTGTCGATCACGATCACAGCCGATATCCCAAGATCCATGACGTAAATATTTCCTTGGGTATCCTGCGCGATATCCGTGGGACTGACAAAGCGATGGGGTAGCCCCGATGCGTCCCGGAGCGTCGTAACAGTACCGTCCCTACTGACGATACGAACCACCCCATAGTCAAAGTCCGTAACCAGGATGTCCCCCGAGTTGGAAGCCAGGATGGCGGATGGGGAACCGAACCGGGCGTCTGGCCCCTTGCCATCCCGATTTCCTGAGACTCCTCTCAAGCCTGCCAGGGTGGTCCACAAGTACGCGGGTTCCACAGACACCACAGTGTTCGTGCTGGTTACGACCCCAACCGCGTTGGTCACTGAAACGCGGTAGGTTCCGGCATCTGCCAGGGTTGCGTTGGTTACCTGGTAGGTTGCATTTGTTACACCTGCAAGCATCCGTTCATCCTTGAACCACGTGTAAGCTCCTACTTGCCCAATGGCTGACGCTCTGAGCGTGAACGGATAGGTCTCGGAAACCGTGATGATCCTGGGCCGAACGGTGATTATGGGCGGCGTATCGAGAACCGTTAGGGCAGCATTTGAACTCGTGATGCTGCCGAACGTATTCGTCGCCGAGACGCTGTAGGATCCCGCGTCGTCAATAGTTAGTGAGCCTATTGAAAGTGTCAGCCCAGACGCGCCCACGATCGCGGTTCCATTTTTGAACCATTGGAATGAGGGCGAGGGAGTTCCCAAGATTGATGCGCTGAGGGTTGCTGGCTGCCCGAGATAACCGGTGCTCGATCTAGGTTGAACGACGATCAAAGGGGGCTCGAAGTCTACGATCAGAGTGGCATTGGAACTGATGATCGATCCAAACGCGTTGCTGACCTTGACGGCATACGTTCCCGACTTGAGTCCCGTGAAGTTTGTCAGTGGGAGGACAGACTCCGTCGCCATCAGGATGTTCGTTCCGTCTTTACTCCACTGGTAAAAGAGCGGTTCGTGGCCCGTCGCCGATGTGGACAATAGAACCGTGGCTCCCAGCGCAACCGTTTGGGAGATCGGGTGCGTGACTAGGCTGGGGGGGACCCCTAGGGTCAACGAAACGACAGAACTGGTTACCGACCCGAACCCGTTCGTGATGACCGCCCAGTAGGCACCGATCGAGGGTTGCTGGACGTTAGAGATGGTCAGGCTGGTGTTGGTTGCGGTGATCAGCGGAGCTCCGTCCTTATACCATTGGTAATCAAGAGATGAACTACCGGACGCGCTCAATGCGAAGGTCGCCTGCGCACCGGTGGGAGCGATTTGTGACCTGGGCTGACTGGTAATCAGTGGTGGCGCGGGTAACGCGAGTGTCGCGATGGGACTTGTGATGGATCCGAAGGGGTTTGTAACCGTCACATCGTACGAAGCCAAGTCATTCGTCTGCACCGCGCCGATCTCGAAGACGGTGTTGGTGGCATGTGGTAGGGCTCGTCCGTTTAGGCGCCACTGGTAGGTTATCGGGTCGGTCCCCGCCGCAGTCACAAAGAACCCGGCAGCCGAGCCCAGATACGCAACCGTGTTCACAGGTCGGGATAGGATCGTTGGGGGAACGCCGATCGTCAGGGTTGTCTCGTGGCTTCGGACAGTCCCCAGCGGATTGGATACCTGGTTTGCGTACCGACCTGAGGCTGAGGTTTGCAAGTTGGTCAAGGCGAGGGTGGCATTGGTCGCTCCAGGTATTGGAACTCCGTCCTTAAGCCATTCGTAAAGCAATGGCTTGGTAGCTAACACAGATGTTGAGAGAGTCACGTTCGTGCCCACCGCCAGATAATGTGACACGGGTGAACCTAGAGGGGTTGGCGCAACGTGAAGCACTTCGTTCGTGGAAGTGACTACTAAAGCCGCGTCGGAGCTGGTTGCTGTTCCAAAGAGGTTGCGAACCTTAACTCTATAGTTTGCCTGATCGCTCAACGAAACATTTGATATGACCAAGTTCGTACCGGTTTCCCCTGCCAGGTCGATTCCGTCCTTCTGCCATTGATAGATCAGTCTAGGACTTCCAGCGGCTTCCACGCGAAATGTCGTGGTCGTCATCAGCACGGCACGCGCATTCGTTGGTTGGCTGAAGATCACAGGCGAAGCGGTCACGGTGACCACGATATTGCTACTTGTCGTCGTGCCGAAGGGATTGGAGACGACGACACTGTATAGCCCCGAGTCCGCAGGGTTCATCAGTGGACTTGGCCACGTGTATGATGCGTTTGTGGCGTTGGGGATCAGCACTTCGTTCTTGCGCCACTGATAACTCAGAGGGCTACTCCCGGTCGCCTTGATGTCGAGGCTCCGCGACGCACGTCCCGGTCCAATGATTAGGTCGTTGGGAACCGAAACTAGGGTTGGCGGCACGTTGTTAACGGCCGTCAGCAGGTGGATTGGACGTGGGGCACCACCCGGATCGACCGGACCGCCGTGCAGGTTGCTATCCAGGCGTGCCTTTGCTGCGTCCGTTCCGGCTTGGAGTAAGACCATGGTCAACCAAGCCCCGGCGAGCAATACCACATTCTGTGATACGTGTCTCATGTACCCACCATCCACGGGCGAACGTTCTCGGACGACGATAAAAATGTCGTATTTTTGTTCTACGCCTAGTGACTGGACATCGGACGCGTTGATCTCCACCAAGCGCAGCGTGGTCGTTCTCGCGGGACCTCCCGACCTAGGTCAAATGCCGCGACCAGCCGACGTGCGCTCGCGGGTCCCACTCGAAGCCCTCGGAGTTCCTCAAAACTTGCGGAGGACAACTCGGCTAAGCTCTTAAAATGGCTGGTTAAAATGCCCGCTACTCGGTTGTCGGTGATCCTTCTGAGAAGCTCCGTGTTCATGGTAACAATGGACCAAAACCAGCGCCGATTACGAATCAAATCGGGGGTTCAAAGACGATCCATGGCAAACAGAACAATGGGAGGAGGTTGGGAGGGGATGGTCGAAGTTCAGACCCAGTCAGCGCAGAGCAGTTCGGCCTGTTGAAGTACCGTTTTCACGGCAGCTTCTTGCAAGTCAGGTGGGTAGCCGTGTTTGTTCAGGATACGCTTCACCATCACTTTGATCCTTGCTCGGGCACTTTCCCTTAGCGTCCAGTCGATGGTGACACTCTTCTTCACCTGGGTGATTAGCTCTGCGGCAATGACCTTGAGTTTTGCGTCGCCCATGGCCTGGACCGCGCTGTCGTTGGTGGCGAGGGCGTCGTAGAAGGCGATCTCGTCGTCGGTCAGGCCCATGTCCTCGCCGCGCTTGGTGGCGGCGTCGAGGTCCTTGGCGAGTTTGATCAGCTCTTCGATGACCTGCATCGTGCTGATGGCGCGGTTGTGATAGGCGTTGAGGGTCTTCTTGAGCTTCTCGCTGAAGACCTGGCTCTGCACGAGGTTGCGCTTGGAACGGACCTTGAGTTCGTCCTTGAGCAGCTTCTCCAGCAGTTCGGCGGCGACGTTCTTGTGCTTCAGGCCGCGCACTTCGGCGAGGAACTGGTCGCTCAGGATGCTGATGTCCGGCTTGGGCAGGCCGGCGGCGGTGAAGACGTCGATCACCTGGCCTTCGGTGGTGATGGCCTTGCTCACGAGTTGGCGGATCGCGGCGTCGATCTGCTCGGGCGTCTTGCGGTTGCTGCTGCTCTGCTTGTTCAGCGCGGCTTGCAGGGCTTGGAAGAAACTCACGTCGTCGCGGATCGCCGTCGCCTCGTCGCTCGCGGCGCAGAGGGCGAAGGCGCGGGAAAGCTCCGTCACCACCTGCACCCAGCGCTTCTTGCCGTCGTCCTGTTCGAGGATGTGCTCCTGTCCGGCGGGGATGAGTTGCAGAAGCCGGACGGCGCCGCGTGAGGGCACGCGGCCTACATCATGTAGGCCGGGTCCCCCGACCCGGCGTTCGGACCAGTCGCTCCAGTTGAAGCCGTGCATCATGTCGCAGGCGATGCCGTGTTTCTCCAGCATCACGGCGATGGCCTGGGCGGTGTCGAAGGTCGGGTTGCCCTGGCCGCCGCGACGCAAAGTCTGAAGGCAGAATGATGAAGGATGAATCGGAGTCGCCCGAACTTCTTCCTTCTGCATTCATACTTCGTCCTTCCCCCGCCGTGGCCCTGCATCGGCTTGTCGGCATACATCGTGTGCAGGCAGGGCGCGTCAAAGCCGGTCAACCACGAACGGCGGGGTGCCTCACCCTCGCGCACGATCACGATCTTGAAGGGGTTCTTCGCGTCCTTGAACTGGTTCGCCAGCTCCCGCCGCCGCTGCTTGTTGCCGATGTGCTTCTGCCACTCGGGGCCGTCGGGCAAAGTGCGAATGATGAAGTGCGAATGCAAAAGTTCAGTCACTTCGTCCTTCGACATTCTTACTTCGAACTTCTCCACGTCGCCTTGCCGTCCATCGCCTCGACCCGTTTCTCGAAATGCGCCACTAAATCCGCGGCAATCAGCGCGATCCGCTTCGGATCGCCCACCAGCGCCTCCAGCGCGGCCCACTTGGTAATCATCTTCTGCCGAAACTCCATGTCCTCCTCGTCCCGCGACTGCGGGATGATTTCCTCAAACTCCGCGTCGAGCTTCGGCAGCTCGGCGGCGTTCAGGGCGAGCTTGGAACCGAAGGAGCCAAGTGGGGCGACTGAGATGGACAACTCAACGCGTTGGGCGAAGCCCGACCGAGCGGGGCCGCGAGGGAGTCAACCCGATGAACGACGCATTGGGCAAGGCATCGCGCAGGTTGCTGGCGAAGCCGTAGGACATCTCGCCGGTCTGCGCATTCACCTTGCCGCCGAACCCATACTGGCTCCGGTGCGCTTCATCCGCGATCACGACGATGTTCTGCCGCGCGCTCAGCTCGGGCATCGCCCCTGCCCGCCGTAGCCCCGGCGCAGGCGGGTCGCCCTTTTCCGGCATGAACTTGTGGATGGTGGTGAACACCACGCCGCCGCTCGCCCGGTTCAGCAACTCGCGCAGATGCTCGCGCCCCTCGGCCTGAAGCGGCGTCTGCCCGAGGATGTCCGCTCAGCGTTGGAACTGGCCGAAAAGCTGGTCGTCGAGATCGTTGCGGTCGGTCAGCACCAGCAGCGTCGGGTTCCGCATCGCCGGATGCCGCACCACGCGGGCGGCGAAGAAGAGCATGGAGAACTCTTGCCACTGCCCTGCGTGTGCCAGACCACGCCCGCGCGACGGTCGCCCGGCTTGCCGCCGCGCTGACGCCCGGCCCAGTAGGTGCCCGCGTCCTCGCGCAGCACGCTGCCGGTCTCGGTCATGCCGCTGGCCCGCACCGTTTCCTCCACCGCCGCATTCACCGCGTGGAACTGATGGTAGCCCGCGATGATCTTGTGCAGCGCACCCGAGTCCGGGTCTTCCTCGAAGACGATAAAATGGTGCAGCAGGTCGAGGAAACGCTGCCGCTCGAACACGCCACGGATGAGCGTCTCCAATTCCAAACTCGCCTTCGGCTTCGTTCCCTCACCCCCAGCCCCTCTCCCACTGGGAGAGGGTGGCCGCAGGCCGGGTGGGGGTGGAGCGGAGCCGTCAGGCTCCCTCCATACCTTGAACCACTCCTGGTTCGCCGTCACGGAACCCATGCGCGCCTGAAGGCCATCTGATACCACGAGCGCCACGTTGTAATGCAGCAGCGTGGGAATCTCCGCCTTGTAGGTTTGCAGTTGCGCGTAGGCGCTCCAGATCGTTGCGTCCTCATCCGCCGCATTCTTCAGCTCGATCAGGCCCAGCGGCAGACCGTTGATGAAGACCACGATGTCCGGCCGCCGGTTGTGCTGGCCCTCGATCACCGTGAACTGGTTCACCGCCAGCCAATCGTTCGGCCGCACCTCGCTGAAATCCACCAGCCGCACATGATCGCCCGCGATGCTACCATCGGGCCGAGGATATTCGACCGGCACGCCATCGCGCAGCATCCGGTGAAAGGCGCGGTTCGTCTGTGTGAGTGCAGGCGTCCCCACCCGCAGCACTTTGCGCAATGCCTCCTCCCGCGCCTCCCCGGGAATGGCCGCGTTCAGCCGCCGAATCGCCTCGCGCAAGCGGCCCACCAGCACCACCTCACCAAACCCATCCCGCTCCGCTGCCGGTTCACCGGGCGCAAGATGCGGCCCGTGCCCGACCGCATAGCCCAGCTCCCCGAACCATTCGAGGGCGGCGTCTTCGACGATGGATTCGTTGAGGCTCATTTCTTCGGTGGCTTGGGTTTCTTCGGCTTCGGCAACTTCTTCAACTCCGACGCCGCCTTCTCAAAATCTAAATCCACCGTGCGCGGCTGCGAATCGAGAAATGCCCGGTAGCGCTCGTATTCAAGCTCCGCCTTCATCTTCGCCTGCTCGGCGGAAATCTTCCCCGCGTGATCCAGCAACTCGTGCTCGGAGAGTTTCAGGAGCTCGTCCAGCTTCGCGATCCAATCCCGCATGGTCATCACATTGCGTTGCAATGCCCGCAGCTCCGCAAATTCGATGTAGGCGGTCACGATCCGGTTCAGCGTGTCGAGTTCCCCGCCGTCGAGGTAGTTCTTGGCGATGGACACGTCCTCCTTGCGGATGATGCGGCCGGGGCGCGTGGTTTGCAGGCCCATGAAGGGCTTCCCGGCATCCACCCGGGCATGGATGACCTCCGCCGCCGTCTGCCCGTGCGCCGCCCAATGCATCTTGTTCTGCACCGTGGCGAAGAACTGCTGGGAAATCTCCGTGTTCGGCGTGTAGTCCACACTCGTCGCGTAAATATCCAGCACCTTCTGGTAAAAACGCCGCTCGGACGACCGGATGTCGCGGATCCGCTCCAGTTGCTCGTCGAAGTAATCCTTCTGCCCCTTGCCCGGAGGATTCTTGAGCCGCTCGTCGTCCATGGTGAAACCCTTCACCAGATACTCGTTCAAGCGCCCGATCGCCCACTGGCGGAACTGCGTGCCCCGATGGCTGCGCACGCGGAAACCGACCGCGAGAATGGCGTCCAGATTGTAGTGCTCGATCTCCCTCGCCACCTCCCGTTTGCCCTCGTTTCGAACTATTCGATAATATCGAATAGTTGCCTCCAGGCGCAGTTCCCCTTCGGCAAAGATGGCCTTCAAGTGGTAATTCACCGTGTTGACGCCAATCTCAAACAGCTCTGCCAGAAGAGCCTGCGTCAGCCAAACCGTCTCGTTCTCAAACCGGCACTGAATGCGGGTGCGGCCATCCTCCGTCTGGTAGAGGATGATTTCGGAATTGGGCAAAGGTTCGGTGTTCATGGCTTGCCGCCCTCCGGCGGCAGTTTCTTAATCAGCCGGTCGAAGTCCGACTCGAACAGCCGGTCCTGCACGATGCGGTATTTCTCAAACTCACTCTCGGCGTGCGCCTTTGCCAGTTCCGCCGTCACCCGGCCCGCGTCCTGAAGAATCTCGCGGTCCCAGAGCTGAAGGAATCCGCTCAAGCGTTTCTCCCAGTCTTCCATCGTCATCGGGATTTTCCGCATCGCCTGGATTTCGGCCATGTCGAGATAGGCGGAGACGATGCGCTGCATTTGTCCCATCTCGGACTCCGAGAGGTAGTTCTTGGCGACTGAAACGTCGTAGCGTTGGATTTTCCCCTTCGGCGCAGCCTCCCAACTGGTCAGGCCCATGTTCTGTTTCTTGTGGTCGGCGCGATCCACGATCACCTCCGCCGCCGTCTGGCCATGCACGGCGAAGTGCATCTTGTTTTGCACCGCGGCAAAGAAACGCTTCGTCGCCGTGGCGGACGGATCGTAATCCAGCGCGGTGGCGTAGATGTCCGTGATCTTCTGGTAGAACTTCCGCTCCGA
>Ga0172367_10001917_pt1 | contig 29361 bp, 23 predicted proteins | sample Lak10m_FD_114542 | JGI IMG/M metagenome (GOLD analysis project Ga0172367, IMG submission 114542) | Freshwater microbial communities from Kabuno Bay, South-Kivu, Congo - kab_022012_10m | ecosystem: Environmental > Aquatic > Freshwater > Lake | place: Democratic Republic of the Congo: South-Kivu...
ATTTCAGCCATGGTCAGATCGGGTGCCGGGTGTTGTGATGAGCCCCGCATTCTACCCTTTCAGGCCATCCTTTCTGGCCCCAAGTTCGAAAATCACCTACGCCGATTGGCGAAGGTATTGTTTGAGGCGAGCCAGGTTGTCCCTTTCTTGCCTTACATCGTCTGGATGCGTGATTCGCATCCAGACGCTAGCCTCCAACTCCTGTTGTGACCATCCGGTGATGGCGGCAAAGCGTTCATTGACCTGGTCGAATTGCTCGGTCCGGGAATCGATGAGTGCGATGCCCAGGGGAGCCTGTTCGAAGATGGCGCGGAATTGGGCTTCGGAGCTTCTGACCTGCTCCAGCACATCCTGGATTTGGAGGCGGGCCTGGGTCAATTCGGAGGTCCTTTCCTGAACCAGGGATTCCAGCCTGCTGTTAAGCGCGCGAATCTCGTCTTCCAGGGCATGGCGTTCGCTGATGTCCTGAATCACCCCTTCCATCCGGAGTGGCGTCCCCTCGGCCCCGTACAGGAATCTTCCCCTGGCGGCCAGCCAGCGCGAAGCACCATCGGGCCGGACGATACGATATTCGACATCGACATCGACATCGCTGTGCGTCGCCATGGCTTGGCGACACAACCGGTCGACGCGCTCGCGATCTTCCGGGTGCAGGCTGGCCAGCCAACTCGCATGGCTGCCCCGGGCGCCGGGCGGGAGCCCGACGATACTCAGATAGATGTCAGACCAGACGATCTCACCGGTGGCGACGTTCCAGTGAAAAGTCCCCATTTGGGCGCCCTCCAGCGCGTGCCGTAAGCGTTCCTCGCTTTGCCGCAGCGCTGCCTCGGCCAGCTTTTGCTGGGTGACATCCTTGAGCGACAGCACCAGACTTTCGACATGACCGGTGGCATCCAGAACGGGCGTCAGCCGATACTCGACGCCTATATCATGACCCCGGTGCGGCGTCAGCCAGCCGAACCTGACGGCGCCCCCAGGCTCGAACGGGTGGACATCGTCAAGTAACCGCGCCAGCCAGACATGCCAATCGAAATCCGGTTCTTCGTCGCGCAGATTGAGGATGCCAACAAGGGGTTGGCCCATTGCTTCGCTGGTGTCCCAACCGATGAGCCGTTCGGCGATTGCATTCAAGACGGTGATCCGTGAATCGTGATCGACCGCCAGCACGCCGTCATGGATGCTGGCCAGCATGATGTGCAGCCACTGGCGCTGGCGCTCGACTTCCGCGCGAAGGCGGGCCTTCTCACACGCATTATCGACTGCCCAACCGAGCGAATCGGACGTCAAGGTATTTTTGTCCAGGAAATCCACGGCGCCGGTTCGCATGGCGGCTACGGCGATATTCATATCGCCAAAGCCCGTCAGCACCACCACGGGCACGTCTGCCAGCGCCTTGTCGGCCTGGAGGGCGTCCAATACCTGGAGCCCGTCGACATCCGGCAGCCGGTAATCGAGCAGCACGCAATCCGGCCGGCGGTCCCGGATCATGGCCAGACCTTGCTGGCCGAGCTCCGCTTCCCGTATGTGATACCGATGCGCCAGGTAGCGCGCATAGATTTGGCGGTCTTCCGGGGAATCGTCGATGATGAGAAGGTCGGTCTGATCGCGGTCCATGGTGTCGTTGCCAAGAGAGGGGCTGAACCCCACAGGCCTTGCGCTGGGTGAAATAGTCCGGTCAGGTCGTTATGCGGGTTGTGTGTTTAACTGTCGGCCTGTAATGGATGGATGAGCAGGTAAAGGTGCATTTGCAATCCCCTCACCCCAGCCCTCTCCCCGGAGGCGGAGAGGGCCAAATCCCCGCCGGGGCGGCGGCGCTTTCAGCCAGGAGGTGAATGACCAAGGAGTCGGGAAGTCCTTTACCACGCCCTGGGCTTGACGCCCCAGACCTCGTCGGCATAGGTCTGTATCGCCCGGTCGCTGGAGAAGATTCCACTACGGGCCACGTTGAGGATGGCCTTGCGCGTCCAGGCATCGGGATCGGCATGCAGCCGGTCGACCGCTTCATGACATTCGACATAGGCGGCGTAATCGGCGAGGAGGGCATAGCGGTCGCCACCGAGCAACAGCGAATCGACCAGAGGCTTATACCGGCCGGGATCGTCCGGCGAAAAATGGCCGGAGGCCATCATGTCCAGCGTCTGACGGAGTTCGGCGTTCGCATGGTAATGATCCCAGGGGTTGTAACCCCGCTGTTTGATTTCCGTGAGTTCCTGCGCCGTGTGACCGAACAGGAAGAAGTTCTCCTCACCCACTTCCTGCCGGATTTCGATATTGGCCCCATCCAGGGTGCCGATGGTGAGCGCGCCGTTCATCGCCATTTTCATGTTACTGGTACCCGAAGCCTCCGTGCCCGCCGTGGATATCTGCTCCGACAATTCCACCGCCGGGATCAGATCCATGGCGCTGGAGACGTTATAGTCGACCACAAATAGGAGTTGGAGCCTGTCCCTGACCTCGTGGTCCTGATTGATGACCCGGCCCACGTCGTTGATCAGCTTGATGATGAGCTTGGCCATCCGGTAACCCGGCGCCGCCTTGCCGCCGATGATCACCGTCCGGGCGGGCAGCGCGGCGCCGGGCTGGGCCTTCAGACGGTTGTAGCGGGTGATGACGTGCAACACATTGAGCAACTGCCGCTTGTATTCGTGGATGCGCTTGATTTGAACGTCAAACAGGGAGGCGGGATCCACCTCGCCATGTCCCGCCAGCCCGAACTTGTTCGCCCAGGCGGTTTTGTTGGCCAGCTTGACGGCCCGGAAGCGCTCGCGGAAGGCGGCGTCCTCGGCGAGCGGCTCCAGTTCCCGGAGTCGTTCGAGGTCACGAATCCAGCCCGGGCCAATGGCTTCCGTAATCAGGGCGGACAGCCTGGGGTTGGCCTGATTCAGCCAGCGGCGCGGTGTCACGCCGTTGGTGATGTTGAGAAACCGGTCGGGGAAGATCAGGGCAAAATCCCGGAAGATCGTGGTCTGCATCAGATGGGAGTGCAGCTTGGCGACCCCGTTGACCTTGTGGCTGCCGACGATGGCCAGATGCGACATGCGCACCCGTTGCCCGTGCTCCTCATCGATCAGGGAGACCCGCCGGATCAAATCCATATCGCCGGGAAAGCGCAGGCTGACGTCGGCCAGAAACCGCCGGTTGATCTCGTAGATGATCTGCAGATGACGAGGCAACAAACGGCTCATGAGGCCCACCGACCAGGTCTCCAACGCCTCGGGCAGCAAGGTATGGTTCGTGTAGGCAAAGCTGCGGACGATAATTTCCCAGGCCGGGTCCCACTCCTGCCGGTGTTCGTCCACCAGGATGCGCATCAACTCCGGTATGGCGATGGCGGGATGGGTGTCATTAAGCTGTATCGCGACTTCGTCCGGCAAATCCTCGAAGGAGTCGTGATCGACCATGAAGTGCGTCAGAATGTCCTGCAAGGTCGCGGAAACAAAGAAATATTCCTGTTTCAAGCGCAGTTCCCGACCCATTTGCGTCGTATCGTCCGGGTAGAGCACCTTGGACAGGTTCTCCGACTGGGTTTTCTGCTCGACCGCCCGGATGTAATTGCCTTCGTTGAAATAGCGCAGATCGAAATCCTGGGAGGCCTTGGCCGACCAGAGACGCAGATTGTTGACGGTCTGCCCGCCATAACCCGGGATAGGGGTATCGTAGGCCATGGCCATGACGTCCTCGGTATCCCGCCATTCGTAGCGGGACGGCTGGCCCTCTTCGGTAATCATGACGGGGTTGCCGAAAAACCTGACCCGGTAAATGACGTCGCTACGCGGGAACTCCCAGGGGTTGGTAAACCGTAACCAGTTGTCGGGATGCTCAACCTGCCAGCCGTTCTCGATTTGCTGGGTGAACATGCCGTATTCGTACCGGATACCGTAGCCGAAGCCGGGCATTTGCAGCGTTGCCAACGAATCCATGAAACAGGCGGCCAACCGGCCCAGACCGCCATTGCCGAGACCTGCCTCGGCTTCCCATTCGCCGATGTCCTCCAGTCGCAGACCGACATTCTCCATCGCCTGGCGGAACTCATTGGAGCACCGCATGTTTTGCAGGGCATTGCCGAGGGCGCGTCCGATCAAAAACTCCATCGACAGGTAATACACCCGCTTGGCGTCCTGGAGGTAATAGCTGCGCATGGACTCCATCCACTGGGTGGTCAGCAGATCGCGCACCACATGCGCCAGCGCCTGAAACCAGTCGCGCTGCGTGGTATCGATGGGGTCTTTGCCCAGCAGGTACATCAACCGGTGGACGATGGCTTTTTCCAGCCCGGCAATGTCGCGCTCGCTGAGCAGCATGCCGTAGGAGTCTTCGTGAGTGGTCATGAAAGATAGTCCGGGATCGAGTCAGTAAGGGGTTGGTCAGGTCCAGAGCTTGGGAAAGCTGGTTGTAAACGATTATCCCAGTTCCTGTTAAGGTTTGCGTGACTGGAATGGCAAGGCCGATGAGATAAGGCTTTCGCGGTGGCTTCAGATTAGCAAGGCGCCGGCAATGACGCCATAGCGCACCAGCTTACCCAACCCCATGGCCAGCAGGGAACGCCAGAAAGGCAACCTCAGCCAGCCGGCGGCGAAACAGAACCCATCACCGACGATCGGCAGCCAGGAGAGCAGCAGGAGCGGAACCCCCCACCGCCGGACGGCCAGCACGGCGCGATGACGCCGCGGGTCGGCGGGCGAATCCGCTGGGAACTTGAGGCCGGTCCACCAGCCCAGCCCCCAAGTGGTCAAAGCGCCCAGGGTATTGCCGACGGTAGCCACGCCGATCAGCACGGCGGGATCATGAGCCCCCTGACTGACCAGCAGGGCCAGCACCGCCTCGGACCCGCCGGGTGCCAGCGTCGAGGAAATGAATGCGCTGAGGAACAACCCCCACAGCGCGGGGGCGCCTTCCATCAGACTGGCCCCCACCATCTCACCTCGCCCTTGGGTGTTCCCGGAACAGGGTGGGTCCGGCCTCTGCCCGGGGCTATCCCCTTACCGTTGTAGGCCAGAATAAGACGGTTCGCCGCACCGCGGAGGACCGGGGTTTCTGGCGAGTCGGCTGCCGTAGCGTGCTCCGTCCTTCGACTTCGCCCAGAGCAAGCCGGAAACGCCGGCCATCGACGTGGATGACAAATGCCGACAGGGTAACCAGCCGACCCTTCGGCTCCGCTCAGTTCAACGCTCGGGCCAGGGTTGTAACGATTTACAGGGGAACGCTGATACTCAAAATGAGCATGGCGGGGCGGCAAGGTGGGAAAGCGCTGTAGCATCGGATATATTCGGTTCAAAGAAACATGACAACACGTAGTCCGGCGGTCGTGGATCCGATTCGAGGTAGGATACTGGCCGGGCCTGTCTTTCCCAGGGGAGAAACCATCCATGTCGAGTCTGCCATCCTTAGGTCTGGTCAATTGGCGCCGGGTCATCATCATGTTCCGCAACCTGTTATCGGATCCCCAGGTAGGTCACCGGGCAATAGTATATTTTGCCGGCCTGTTCCTCTTCCTGCTGACCCTGAGCGGACTCAACGTCATCAATAGCTATGTGGGCCGGGATTTCATGACCGCGATCGATGATCATGATCGCGCGGGCTTCTGGCGTTACGCACTATTCATGGTGCTGGTCTTTGCGTGCCTGACCCTGGTATCGGTCATCCAGCGCTGGACCGAGGAAAGCCTGGCGCTGTTATGGCGTAAATGGCTGACCTGGCGTATTTTTCGCCGCTATGCCGATCACCGGGTCTATTGGCGATTGGTCGCCGCCGACAAGCTGGATAACCCGGATCAGCGTATCGCCGAGGACATTCGGGCGTTTACCACCACGACGCTCTCTTTCCTCATCATGCTGATGAATGGGTTGCTGACGGTGATCGCCTTTTCCGGTGTGCTCTGGACCATCAGCCCCGTGTTGTTTGTGGTCGCGGTGGCCTATGCCAGTGCGGGCACCTGGCTGATCCTGCGGCTGGGCCGTCCTTTGGTCAAGATGAATTATGACCAACTGGATCGCGAAGCGGACTTTCGGGCGAGCCTGATTCATCTGCGCGATAACGCCGATGTGGTCGCCCTCACCCGCCGCGAGGACCTCTGGATTTTCCGCTCCGGACGGCATCTGGACAATCTCGCCGACAATCAGCAGCGCATCATCGGCATCAACCGCAACGTCGGTTTTTTCATGACGGGGTACAACTGGCTCATCCAGTTGATCCCGGCCCTGTTCATTGCCCCGATGTTCATCGACGGCCGGGTGGAGTTCGGTGTCATCACCCAGGCGGCGTTCGCCTTCACCCAACTGCTGGGCGCCTTTTCCCTGATCATCACCCAGTTCCAATCCATATCCTCATTCGCCGCCGTGATTACCCGAGTCAATCTGCTGGCTGAAACCAGCCTGGAGGTGGAGCAGGACGAAATCCTGGCCCGTAATCAGGCCATCGGCGATGCTCCAGCCGCTGAGCGGGTAGCCTTTGATCACGTCACCCTGATCGCCGAGAAGACCGCTACGCTGTTGGTGTCGGTATTGACTCTGGAATGGCCATCCGGTCAACCCGTCACGGTATTCGGCGCGGATGAAGCCGCCCGCGACGCCTTGTTTCTAGCCACGGCCGGTATCCTGCCGACCGCCGAGGGGCGCATTCTCCGCCCACCTCTGGAACAGATCATGTTCGTGACGGAGCGGCCTTATCTGTGCCCCGGCACCCTGCGAGAACTGTTTCTGCGCCCTCATCCCGAACGACTCGCCGATCCCCTGGCCAACCTGGAAGCCGCGACTCTCTCCACACCCGATGGCGAGATTCAAGACGCCCTGACGGCCTTGGGGATGGATACCCTTCTGCAACGCTTCGGCCCGCTGGATAGCGTCCATGACTGGGACAGCGAACTGTCGCTGGAGGAACAACAACTGCTGGTCATCGCCCGCGTTCTGGCATGCGCGCCCAGATTTGCTTTTCTGGATCGCCCGGGGACGTCTCTTTCGTCCAAGGCTCTCACCCGGACGGTTGAAACCCTGATGGCGCGGGGCATTACGCCGATCGTCTTCACCAGGAGCCTGGAGGCAGGCCTGCCGCAAACGGCCTGTCTGGAATTGCTGGCCGAAGGAAAATGGCGCTGGCAACCGCCAACCCGGACCGGCCAGGACACTTCCGGCAGCGAAGGCTGATTCACCGGAATGATTGCCGCCTGACGTGAGACCCATCGTTCGGAGTTGCAAGATGGCGGGTTCCGTTGGCTGAGCGGAGTCGAAGCCAATGGAACCCAAGCCGGTGGTCAGTTCGCTTCGACTCCGCTCAGCGAACGGCCGACGTGATATCCGTGAGTTTAGGGTTGCCAATCAATTTGACCCACCTCCCTCCCTCGGATCGCGAAGCAGCCACACCTGATGAATCCTGGGATTGCGCTCAAAGTCCTTGGGTAGGGTCTGGCGGCTGATATCGGTAATCCGACAATCCTCCAGCGCCTCCGTATCCAGCCGGAACTTGCGATGATTCGTCGAGAAAATCAGTTCCCCCTCGGGCGTGAGCAGCCGCAAACATTGCCGCAGCAAACCGACGTGATCACGCAAAATGTCCAGGGTGCTTTTCATGCGCTTCGAGGTCGAGAATGTCGGCGGATCGAGGAAAATGAGGTCGTAACGCCAGGGGCGATTCACGGCCTCGTTGAGCCATTCCAGACAATCCGCCTGGATCAGTTCATGCCGCGCGCCACTCAGGCCATTGAGGGCAAGGTTGCGGGCCGCCCAATCCAGATAGGTGCGCGACATATCCACCGTGGTGGTTGAGCTTGCCCCCCCTTGGGCGGCATACACGGTCGCGGCGCCGGTATACGCGAACAAATTGAGGAAACTGCCGCCGCGGGATCGCTCGCGAATCATGGCGCGTGTCAGGCGGTGATCCAGGAACAGGCCGGTATCCAGATAATCCTCGAAGTTGACCTGAAACCTGAGCCCAGCCTCTTCCACGACATGGAAGCGGCCGGTCTCCGCGTGTTTCTCGTACTGCGCGGCCCCTTTCTGCCGGCGGCGCACCTTGAGAAAGAGTTGCTCGGGCGGGATGTTCAGCACCGCCGGAATCGCCGCCAGCGTGTCGATCAGGCGGGATTCCGCCTTGTCGGGATCGATGGTGGCGGGCGCCTCGTATTCCTGAACGGTCACCCAGAGCCGTTCGCCCTGATAGAGATCGACCGCCACGGCGTATTCGGGCAGGTCGGCATCATACAGCCGATAGCAGGAAATCTCGCTTTGCCGCGCCCAGCGCCCCAGGCTGCGGAGATTCTTGCGCAGGCGATTGGCGAACATCTCCGCGCCGGCGCTGGCGATATCGACTTGCCTGGCCTTGCGGAACAGCGTCCGTCGGTATCGCTCCGCCTCGGTCGGCGGCTCCCCCTCATGCGGCACGAAGAAACGGTCCGCGTCCACCTCGAAGTTGAAGAGCTTGCAGGCCAGGGCACCGTTATGGAGCGCATATTGCTTGGTCGCGCGGATGCCGAGCTTGAAGGCCAGTTCGGGATTCCCGGTGAACACGCTGGCCCGCCAGCCCAGGAAATGCTCGCGCAGGGTGGCCCCCAACTGGCGATAGAGGGGATCCAGGGTCGCTTCGTCACCCAGGCGTTCACCGTAGGGCGGATTGACGACCACCAACCCCCTCGGCTGGCGCGGCCGGGCGGCCTCCACCGCTTGCCGCTCGAAATGAACGTGCCCACGTAATCCCGCGCGCTCCAGATTGTCCAGCGCATGATGGATGGCCTTGCGGTCGGCGTCATAGCCCGTGATGGTGGGCAGTTTCGACATTCCTGCCGCGGCGCGGCGCTCCGCCTCGGCCAGCAACTCGAGCCAGGGGTCCGCCGCATGCCCGCGCCACCCCAGGAAACCGAACCAGCTCCGGCGCAAACCCGGCGCGACGTCCGCCGCCATCAGCGCCGCCTCGATTGGCAGGGTGCCCGATCCGCACATGGGATCGATGAACTGCCCGCCCTCCCCCGCGATGGCGGGCCAGCCGGCGCGCAGGAGAATGGCCGCCGCCAGGTTTTCCTTGAGGGGGGCCAGGCCGCCATCGATGCGATAACCGCGCTTGTGCAGGCTGTCACCGGACAGATCGATACTCACGGTCGCCTGATCGTAATGCAGGTAAACATTGATGCGCAGATCCGGCCTGACCAGATCGACGGTCGGCCGCGCGCCATACCGGTCGCGAAAATGATCCACGATGGCATCCTTGACCTTCTGAGCGCCATACAGGGTATGAGTGATGGCCGACCGGTTCGAGGCAAAATCCACCGCCAGACTGGCTTCGGGTTCCAGATGCGCCTCCCAGTCCAGCGCCTGAACGCCTTGATAGAGCGCTTGCTCGTTGGGCGCGGGGAAGCGGGCGATGGGCATCAACACCCGGTTGGCGAGACGGGACCACAGACAAGCCCGGTAGGCATCGGCCAGGTTGCCGACAAAGGCGACGCCCGCCCGGCCTTCACGCACCTCGGCAATACCCAAGTCACGGAGTTCCTGAGTCAGGAGGGATTCGATGCCTAGCGGTGCGGTGGCGAAAAATTCTTGTCTGTTCATGTTGATGTGGAAAACCGTGCTGAAGGGGCGAATCGGTTGAAGGTTTTGTAATGCAGCTCAGCGGGCTGGAAGGATCGGGTCGAGGTAACGGGATGGCGCCCGTTACCCCTCCCACACCACCGGACATGGGGTTTTCCACATCCGGCGGTTGAGTCCAGCGGGCTTAGCCCGTAGGAGCGGTCTTCAGGCCGCGACCGTTCGGCGCGGGGCTATGTCGCGGGCTGAAGCCCGCTCCTACCGTCGAGGTGTGTGACCCTGGGCGGTGGGGCGGGCGACGGCGGAAGCGCACCATCGAAGCCCTGTATTCCGCCGCGTTGCCTACGGGCTTCGCTCTTATTGTGCCGTCAGCACCGATGCCGTGTAGCACGGCAGGGCGAGTTGTCCAGCATCATGGTGAGCGAGCCGCCCACCTCTATTGCCCACCTGAACCCAATCGCTGTTTCAATTCATCTCGCACTATTGCCCGCAGGTCGGTTTCCCGGTGCTCGCCTTCAATGATACGACACAGGGTGTCGTTGATGCGTTTTCCTTAGTCGCGGTCACCGGCCAGTGCCTTGAAATGAGCCACGATGGGAGCATCGAGATCAAGGTTGACGTTACATTGGCCGATTTTGGTTTGGGCGGCGGCCTGCCATTCGGCGCGGCATACGGGTTTCCCGGCGATGCGGAACGTAGCCCGGTCGAAGTCGGCCTGGGTGATGGGGGGAGCTTCGTCCGGATCAGAAAAATCCGATATTTTGGTAGTAGAGGTCTGCTTCATGCTGCTCAGCCTGGCGCTGCAAATTATGCTTGGGCCCGCCATATCTGCTTCGATCAAGTAGTTTATCGCCATAGGCTACGTATCAACTCATCGCGGGAAATGTTCATCCGTTTCGCCACATCCCCCAAAATCGCGGCAAGCGTGCCGGTTTTCAGAGGATCATGTGCTGGAACAGTGATGTGATGTTTCGTGGGAGACGGGTTGGTCAGTCGGAGATGGCTGCCGGTTTGGCGCGTCAAACGATAGCCGACTTTTTCGAGCGCCTTCGCCAATTCCAAACCAGATATGTCCCGTGGCAGTTTCATGCCGGGATGACCTCATCGCGCACGAAGTGCAGGCGGATCATGCGCGGCCTCTGGTCGGGCTCGAAATGGCAGCGCACGGCATCCTGAACCGCGGCATAAAGGTCTTCCATGGTTTCCGCCTGGGTATAAATGGACTCGCCGAGAGCGCGGGCCAAATAGCCGCTTTCGGGGTCTTCTTCGACGATGAAGATGATTTCGCTCATGGTTTTCTCAAGTTTGGTTGGGAGCAGGGTGTGCTTATTGTGCCGTGAACGCCGATGCCGCGTAGCGCGGCAAAGTGAGTTGTTCCAGCATTTTGATGACCACCCCGCCGATATGGATGACCGCACCCAGGTTGCCAAACCTGGCGATGTGTTCAGGGGATAGACCAAGGTAGCCGGACAGAAACAACTGGACCGCCGGGTCATTTCATCGGCGTCGAATTCAGCCGCGAGCGGCGCGGGACCGCTACGCCCACCCGTAGGAGCGGTCTTCAGGCCGCGACCCGGCCCCGCGCCGATCGATCGCGGGCTGAAGCCCGCTCCTACCGACGAGGTGTGTCACCCTGAGGGCTGGGGCGAGCGGCGGCGGGAGCGCGCCACCGAAGCCCTTATTCCGCCGCGCCACCTACGGGCTACTCGCTAGGGTGTTTTCCAGGGGTAATAGGGCAAGGACTTACCCATCGGTGCGGGAATGTATCGTTGCGTTGGAGCATTACAATGCCCGGCGCTGGCGCCCCCTTGCAAGAGGAAGGGTTTCCATCCGGCGCTGGCGCCGAGAATGGCCGGGTCTATCCAGCCTTGGTTGGCCAGCAAGTCCCGGCGCCGGACGACGGATGTCTCGTTGCAATCCTTGCTGGTACTTTCTCCTACGTTCACATAACCCCAGCCATTACTCTTGTAAGAAGAGTTGATCGCCAGATGAAGATGGGAGTTACTGCCCCAGTCGGCAATCACGCCGATCTTGTCGCCCATTTTCACCGCTTGGCCTACCATCACGGTGGCTTCGATGTGTCCGTAGTAAGCCCACAACGATGAATATCCACATTTCTTTGAGTGATCGATGATGGTGAAACGATTATCGATGACCGGCGTCGTGGCCTGGGTGCGGGCCACCTTGACTTTACCATCACAAATTGCATAGACGGGCGTTCCAGCCAAGACGGCGTAATCTATGGCGTTGTGGGCTGATGCGGCCGTTTTGCGGACACAGTAGCCGCCGAACACGCATTCACCCCTGACCCGGCCCTTCATGAGACTGAGGGATTGATTATCGAGAGGCGGGTGGAGTGTACCCGTGTCATTGAACTTGGCGATGAAGGCGTCAGTGTTGCCGTTGTAGGTGGGGTCGTAGGAAACAATGTTGGGATCGGTGGCGGAGGTGGGGAAGTCGCTCGACTGGGTAAACCCCGTCACATAGGCATTGCCCGCGCCATCGACCGCGATGTTGGAGCCAGAATCCCAGCGACTGCCGCCGAGGTAGGTCGAGTAGCGCACGGTCTGGCCGTCGGCGCTGAGCTTGAACACAAAGGCATCATACCCTCCCCGCCATTTTGGATACTGGGCGTTGACGACGGGGAAGTCGCTCGACTCGGTAGTTCCCATGACATAGGCATTCCCCGCGCCATCGACCGCGATGCCGTTGCCCAAATCGTAATAGCTGCCGCCGAGGTAGGTGGAATAGCGCACGGTCTGGCCGTCGGCGCTGAGCTTGAACACGAAGGCATCGTAAAGGCCTCTCCGCCATTGCGGATATTGGGCGTTGACCGTGGGGAAGTCGTTCGAATAGGTAGACCCCGTGACATGGGCATTGCCCGCGCTATCGACCGCGATGTCGATGCCGACATCGTCGCTACCGCCGCCGAGGTAGGTGGAATAACGCACGGTCTGGCCGTCGGCGCTGAGTTTGAACACAAAGGCATCCCATTCTCCACCACCACGATTAGGATATTTGGCGTTTACCGTGGGGAAGTCGTTCGACCCGGTACCCCCGGTGACATAGGCATTGCCCGTGCCATCGACCGCGATGCCGGAGCCATCATCCCAATCGCTGCCACCCAGGTAGCTGGAATAACGCACCGTCTGGCCGTCGGCGCTGAGCTTGAACACAAACGCATCTCCGCCGCCCCTGAGCTTCGGATATTTGGCATTAACCGTGGGGAAGTCGCTCGAATTGGTACTCCCCGTCACATAAGCATCGCCCGCGCCATCGACCGCGATGCCCCAGCCAGAATCCCAGCGACTGCCGCCGAGGTAGGTGGAATAGCGCACGGTCTGGCCGTCGGCGCTGAGCTTGAACACGAAGGCATCTGCCCATCCCCGTAGTCCTGGATATTTGGCATTGACCGTGGGGAAGTCGCTCGAAGTGGTCTGGCCCGTAACATAGGCATTGCCCGCTCCATCGACCGCGATGCCCCCATCTCCGTAATCGTCGTCACTGCCGCCAAGATAGGTGGAGTAGCGCACCGTCTGGCCGTCGGCACTGAGCTTGAACACGAAGGCATCACGATCACCCCACAGCTTCGGATATCGGGCGTTGACGGCGGGGAAGTCGTCCGACCAGGTCCTGCCCGTCACATAGGCATTGCCCGCTCCATCGACCGCGATGCCTTTGCCCATATCATAATCGCTGCCGCCCAGGTAGGTGGAATACGCCAGCACCGGGTCGATGACCAGGGGCCGGGTCGGGTCGTAGTCCCCCACCTGGAAGCCCACTTGCGCTAGGCGGGCGGCCGCATGACGAACCGCCCCTCGACCACGCGCCGCCGGCCGTCGATCTCCTGATACGCCACCGGCTTGCGCAGGCGCACCGCGCCCGCCCCGGTCGGCAACAGCAGATCCCCGTTCGCCTCCAGACGCGGCGCGGCGGCGGGGTCTGCCCCGGCGAAGCTCAGGCGGATCTGGTTCGGATCGGCCCCCGGCGCGACGACGAAGTCGTATTCCAGTTGGCGTTGGTGGCCGTAATAGACCAGGTCGATGCCCGGATAGACGCCCCGGTATTCGACCCGGCCATAGGTGGCGACGCCGGTCCGCCAGCCCGCCGGGTTCCGGCCCTTGAGGTAGTTGACCGTGCCCGGCAGGCGCGCGCGCCCGGTGACCGGAACCCCCGTCCGGGCGCCTTCCAGCCGCATCCGCACCACCGCGCCTTGGGCCTCCGCCATGTTCCCGGCCTCGCCGCGCAGGAGCCGGTCCAGGGCCTTTGCCCCCTCTCCCTCCGGGAGAGGGTTGGGGTGAGGGGGAACCACGCGGGATTGCAGGTCTGCCGCAGCCTGCACCGTGTGGGCGAAAATATCTTCAAGGAAAAAATCCTGTTGAGATCCCCTCACCCTGCCCTCTCCCGGTGGGAGAGGGTTGAAAAACGGGTTTATCGATGCCGGCGGGTTTTCCGCCGGGCGCAGGGTGAGCACCGCCTCGTCCGCCGTCAGGAACACCGCGTAACCCGGCCCCCGCGCCAGGAATTTCACGCGGGCATCGGTCTGGCCCTGATTCGCCTCGAAGCTCAACGGCAGCTTGCCGTAGCGCTCCGCCACCCCCGCCGCCGCGGCGGGCGCCAGTCCGGCCCACCCCGACCCGGGCCAGGCGCCCAGCATCAGGCCCATCAGCAACAACGAACGCAAGCCCCCAAAACCCGGTGTGACGGTCGACATGGCGGAATCCCCCGAAAATATCCCTTGACAGGATGACATTCATCGAAAGGTCGCAACCTACGCCCTTGGCCAAGCAATGTCCAGCGTGACGCTCCGCTCGCCCGTAGGAGCGGTCTTCAGGCCGCGACCCGCCCCCGCGAAGCGCGGGTGCGTCGTCGCAATCCCTCGAACCGGACGCAGCTCCACCGGCAAGGCCCCGCGCCGATCGGTCGCGGCCTGAAGACCGCTCCTACGGGTGGGTGTGTAACTCTGGGGGTCAGGGGTCTCGGCTTCCAGGAAACCGCCCCACAGCGGCTCAGCCCGTCTCCTGCTCGGCGTCGAATTCCGGCTGACAGGTCTCCAGTTGCCGCTGATAGCGGGTGGCGGTGCCGGCGACCTTGCGGGCGACATCCATCAGCCAGGGTTTCCGCCGATAGCTGCCCCGTGAATAGCCACGTTGGCCTTCGTGGTACGCCAGATACTGGCGATAGGCATCATAAACCGGTATGCTCAATTCCATCTGGCTGGCATGCGCATACCAGCCGATGAAATCGACGGCATCCGCGAAATCATCCCTTTCCGCATCCGTCCTGCCGGTGCTGCTCTGATAGCGCTCCCAGGTACCATCCAGCGCCTGAGAATACCCATAGGCCGTGGAGGGCCGGCCCAGCGGGATGAACCCCAGAAACCAGTCGCGCGGGGGGCGGGCATCCGCCACGAAGGCGGATTCCTGCTTCATGATGGCCATTTGCACCGAAACAGGGACACCCCACTGCCGCTGCGCGGATCGACTGGCGGCGTACCAGTCTTCCTTCTCGGCAAAAATGGCGCAGAGGTTGGAGGGGGTGCTGGGTGGCGCCGTGGCGCAACCGGTCAGACCCATCGCGATCAGCAGCCAGATTGCAGGGACAACCGGCATGCTGGCGGTTTCATCCGTCCAGTCCACGATCAATCCGAATCATCCGGTTCGAAGAACAGCCAGCGCACCCTGGGAAACTTCGCTCGCAAGGCCTCCTCGCAACGATTGATATCGCCCAGCAGAAGGGTGACGGCGTCCGACTCCCGCATGCGCGCCTTGACGGCGACCATGATGTCGTCCCCCAGTTGCAGCGTGAGCAGGCTGAAAACCTCCTCGACCTCGGGTCGTGCCCGGAGAAAGTCCTCCATCGCCTGCCTGACGGCGGGCTCCACGCTTTCGCCAATGAGAAGACTTTTGATCTCCGCGCCCACACCCATCGCCACACCGACGAGAAGAACCCCGATCGCGATACTGCCGGCGGCGTCAAATATGGGATTGCCCGTCGCCATGGTCAGCAGGATGGCCGCCAGAGCCAGAGCCAGGCCCGCCAGCGCGGCGATATCCTCCCCCAGGACAACGATCAGGGCGCTTTGCCGGGTTTGCCGGAACCACGGCCAAAGGCCCTGCGTTCCCCGCGCGCGGTTCACCGCCTGCAGGCATGCCCTCAGTGACACCGCTTCCAGTACGAGGCTGAACACCAGAATCCCGACGGCAAGCCAGGGCATGGTCAGGCCGCCGCCCTGATCGAGTTTGTGGATTCCCTCGTAGATGGAGAACATGCCGCCCATGCTGAACAACAGCAATGCAACGATAAACGACCAGAAATAGATGGCCTTGCCAAAACCCAGGGGATGATCGGGCGTGGGCGGCCGTTTGGCGCGCCGCAGTCCCCAGAGCAGCAGACCCTGGTTGCCGCAATCCGCGAACGAGTGAATGGCTTCCGCCAGCAGGCTGTTGGACCCCGTGTACAGGGCCGCACCCAATTTGGCGATGGCAATGGCCCCATTGGCCCCCAGAGCGAACAATATGGATTTGAGAGAATCGGTGTCGTGGGACATCGGCGGATAGGCGGTAGAAAAATTTCCTAATCGATGGTTGCAAGGATAACATTGCCCATCGCGAGGCTCATCACGACCATCAACCGGCCGCACTGCCCATAGTTGCCGAATTCCCGCCACGCCGGTAGTGAAGTACCCAGATTAGTTACGATCTATGTCAAGGAGTCGTGAGATGAGATTCAAAGAGTTTGATGTTGTTAAGTTAATCGTTGATTTTCCTGAATACGGGCTCAAGGCTGGTTCACTTGGAACCATCGTGGATATTTACAGCGATGGCGAATATGAAATTGAAATCACCACCGCCGAGGGTGATACGCTGGATTGTGTTGCTGTAACGCCTGACCAAATCAGGGAAGCAAGGAAACTTGACGTGGCGGCCTGATTCGGGGGGGTGCGCGCCGATCATTCGCCCTACAGGCTTAAATAAGGATGAAATCACCATGGCGCCACTGCCGTTGCCGCTATAGGGGACGAGAATGTTGACCAGCGCGGCTGGTCAACCAACGCCTATCCGGCAAGGTCATGGCTTCAATTTACAATCCGAAACGGCAGACAACGAAGGCCTATGGCGGAATATTTCCGCACGTTTCCTGCCTTCTGGATGCGGCCAGCCGGCCAGGAAGAAATTGGTGGCCAAGTCCCGGGAATCAAAAGAGTCCGATTTCTACTTCCAGCATGACCAACAGCATGACCGATACACGAACCTTTCCGTCCAGTTTCATTTGGGGTGCGGCCACCTCTGCTTATCAGATCGAGGGCTCGCCCCTGGCTGACGGCGCAGGCCCCAGCAACTGGCATCGCTTCAGCCACTTGCCAGGGACTATCATGAACGGCGACCACGGGGATGTTGCCTGCGACCATTACCGCCGATATGCCGAGGACGTGGACTTGATGCGGCAGATGGGGTTACAGGCCTACCGGTTCAGCCTCGCCTGGAGCCGGATTTTTCCGGAGGGGCGCGGCAAACCCAACCCCAAGGGGCTGGATTTTTATCGTCGGCTGCTGGACAACCTCAATACCGCCGGGATTCAGCCCTTCGTGACGCTGCATCATTGGGACCTGCCTCTCGCCCTGGAGGCACTGGGCGGCTGGGCAAACCGGGATTGCGCCGCCTGGTTCGGTGATTACGCCCAGCATGTCTTTCACGTGCTGGGTGATCAGGCCAATCACTGGATGACACTCAATGAGCCCTGGGTGATCGTGCATGAAGGCTATGTAACAGCCAACCATCCGCCAGCCATGCGCTCACTCCCGCAGGCACGACTGGCGGCGCATAACCTGCTCCGCGGTCATGCCATGGCCGTTCAGGCTTTCCGGGCCGACGGCAACGGTCGGATAGGACTCGTGGTCAACCTGGGGCCCAAGCATGCGGCCTCGGAACAGCCCGATGACCGTGCCGCCATGGCCCGGATGCATGCCTGGATGAACCGTCATTTCCTCGATCCCGTCTTTTTGGGACATTATCCCGGGGAACTGGAGGACATTTATGGAACAGGCCTCGCGCCGTTTCTGGGGGATGACTTTCGGCTCATCCAGGAGCCGATCGACTTTCTGGGGATCAATTATTACAGCCGCGGGGTCGTCCGCCACTCGTCCAGGGCCCTCCCCTTTCGCGCGGAACATGTTCGCCAGCAGGATGCCAGACATACCGCGATGGACTGGGAAGTCTACCCGGACGGTCTCAAGGAATGCCTGTTATGGATCAAGCATCGGTATGGCGAAATCCCGCTTTACATCACCGAAAACGGGGCCGCGTTTGATGATCCTGAACCGTTCGATGGCCGGATCATGGATGCTGACCGTATCGATTATCTGCGCGGCCACCTTCTAGCCGCGGGCGCTGCGATGGCCGAGGGCGTCAACCTCCAGGGATATTTCGCCTGGTCATTGTTTGATAATTTTGAGTGGGCGTATGGGTACTCGAAACGTTTTGGCCTGATTCATATCGATCCTGCCCAACAGCAGAGGACTTTGAAGGAAAGCGCGCGGGTTTATGAAGCGGTCATTCAGAATAGGTGTATCAGTATCGTTTAGTAGCCCTACACCCGACTATGATTGTCCAGGCCAAGGCGCGGGTGATCAAAGCCACTACTTGATCCATGGCCTCGTTCAGACCCTGCCATCACACCCAACAACATCCTCCCATGACCAAAACATCGCTGTCGATCATTACTCATGAAGCCCTGGAAACGCTGTCTGGCAAGGCCCAGACCGTCGCTCGTTTGCGCGCCAATCTGAATGTTCATCCCCAACTGGAGGATCCCATCCAGCGCCTGTTCAACGCGATGGAGCCGGGCACCTACGTGCGGCCACATCGGCATGCCCGCGAGAACGGCTGGGAGTTGATGATGTGCATCAAGGGCGCCTTTTCCATCCTGTTGTTCGACGATTCGGGCACGGTACTGAATCGCATCGATCTCGATAGCAGCGCCGGCAATCTGGCGGTCGAAATCCCGGCGTTTGCCTGGCATATTGTGGTCAGTCACCGACCGGGCACCGTCATGTTCGAGGTGAAGCCCGGTCCCTATACCGTGGTTGATGACAAGGATTTTGCCGCTTGGGCGCCTCCCGAATTCGACCCGTCGACTGAGCGCTTCCGGCTCTGGTACGCGACGGCGCAGGCGGGCGACCAGGCGCCGCCCTGGAAACCCGCTTCGAACAGATAACTCCTGTTCTCGGCTGGAAAATTCGGTCTTCTGAGTCACTCCAGGCCCTTCATGATGGGGAACGACACAACCCCGGTGTGTTTCGTGCAAAGCTTCTGATTCAGGAAACCTGCGACCTGATCAGATGGGCTCTAGCCTTCTCCCGGGAGGTCCCATTGCATCCACCCGGTTAAACGCCTGAATTGGCAACCCACTGGGCGCTTGTTAAACTCAATGTATGCCGTGATCCTTCGGCAACTCGATTTCAATCCCTCAGTCGATTAAATGGCTTCCATGAAAAACTTTTACCCATCCTTTGTGATCGCGGGCGCCGCCGCCCTGTTGACGTGTTCATTGCTCGTGGGTTGTTCGTCGAAGAAAAAGACCGACACCGTCAGTGAGACCGTCACCGAAAGCCCCGCGAAACCCAGCTACTCCGAACAGGCGGATACCGTGCTGAGCGCCCGGGTTCAGGCGATCAGCCGCAAAAACCGCATACTCACGCTGAAATTCCCGGACGACAAGGTCGCCAAGGTCAAGGTCGGACCCCAAGTGCATAATTTTTCTGAAATTGGCGTGGGCGATACCATCAGGGCGACCTTCCATGACGAGGTGGAAGTCTTCGTCGTCGGCCCGACCGGCAAGCCGGTGTGGGAAGAAATCGAGGAAATCAAGCCGAAGAAGGGTGTAAAACCCGGCGCGGCTATCATCCGCGCCTATGAATTGTCCGCCACGGTCATGGATATTGACTACACGACCCGCCAGGTCACGCTCAAAGGACCGGCCGGAAAGCTGATCCGCGTGACGGGCCGCCCCGACATCAAACGCTTCAACGAAATCAAGACTGGTGATACCGTCGTGGCCCGCTTCATAGAGGCCCTGGACATTGATGTCGCCCCTCCGGAGCGACCCAGTTCGTCTAGCCGGCCCTACCGCCGCCGCTGAGGACGGCGGGCGTCAGGTTGGCTGAATGCCTGACGCCTTGAGCACATGACCCGCGGCCCGTATGGCATTCCCGACCAGGCCGTTCATCGGTCCTTGCAACTTCGCTATTGAAGGGCCTTCAGCGCCGCAAAGGCATCGAGCGCCCGCTGCCGGCTGCCCTTCAAATCCACCAGGGGGGCCGGATAATCGCGCCCTAACCGGACTCCGCAAGCGTCCAAACGCAGTTCCCCGGCCTCCCAGGGCTTGTGGATGAGGGCCGCCGGCAGGCGGGTCAACTCCGGCACCCACCGTCGAACGTAATGCCCCTCGGGATCAAATCGCTCCCCTTGCAGAACCGGGTTGAATATCCGGAAATACGGCGCGGCATCGGCCCCGCAGCCCGCGGTCCACTGCCATCCCAGGGTGTTGCTCGCCAGATCGGCATCAACCAGCGTATCCCAGAACCAGCGGGCGCCTTCCAGCCAGGGAATCAGCAGGTTCTTGGTCAATAGCGAAGCCACGATCATGCGCACACGATTGTGCATCCAGCCCGTATGCCAGAGTTCACGCATGCCGGCATCGACGATCGGATACCCCGTCCGGCCTTGTTGCCAGCGTTGCAAATCCTCGGCAAAGTCGTTGCGCCAAGGCAGCCGGAAAAACTTCTCGTCGAGTGGAGATTCAGCCGTATGCGGGAAATGGAACAGGAGGTGATAGGCGAATTCACGCCAGCCGATTTCCCGCAGGTAGCACTCGGCCCCGGGGCCCAGGGTTTGCTCACCCTCGCGGGTGACGGCCGCGACGATCTGCCGGGGCGAGATTTCACCGAAATGCAGGTGGGGAGACAAACTCGAAGTGCCAGACTGCCCGGGAATATCCCGTCCTGTCTTGTAGTCGGACAGACCCTCGTCAAGGAATTCGGCCAGTTGCCTGTAGGCGCCCTGCTCGCCGACGGTCCAGCGCGAGTGAAATCCCACATCCCAGGGAATCCTCGGCAGCAGATTCAGTGCCTCCAGGGTTTCCGTGGGGAGCCCGGCAGGCAGCGGCGGCAAGGCGGCGGGCGCCGGTTCCGGGGGGCGTCGCAGGCCCTGATTCAGCAGCGCCTTCCAGAACGGCGTGAAAACCCGATAGGGATCCCCGTCGGATTTAACCAGCTCCCAGGGTTCGTACAACAAGGAGCCGTTGTAGGTTGCCACCCGCAAGCCCTGCTCCCGCAGGGCCTGTTTGACCCGGGTGTCCCGATCGATCGATGCCGGCTCATACAACCGGTTCCAGAAGATGCCGCTGGCTCCCGTTTCATTTGCGAGGGCTCGCAGCACCTCCAGTGCCGGCCCGCGCCGGATGACCAGCCCGGAACCCAGCCGGCGCAATCCCTCATCGAGAGAGGCAAGGCTATGATGGAGCCACCAGCGACTGGCGCTGCCCATGACCCAGGATGTCGTTGTTTCCGGCTCCTGAATGAAGACCGGAACCAGCGGCTTCCCCGTTTCCACGGCAGCCAGCAAGGCCGGGTTGTCGGCCAGACGCAAATCCCGGCGCAACCAGACGATCGATGTCTCCGCCATCAGCGATGCTCCGCGCCAAGATCACAGCTACCCTCGGAGCAGCGCCGCCGGAAATGCCAGCCGGCGAACCGGACATAGACCCATTCCAGTACGGGCGCCAGCCGCAATCCCCGGCAAACCCGCGCCAGCCAGCGATATCCCGGAAGTTCGGCCCACAGCGCCATGAAGGCCCTGGCGCCCACCTGCATCGTGCCAGACCGGTCGACGACATGGAATAGCCTCAGCGCTTCTTCACGATTCAGCCCGAATGGCGCCAGATTGGCTTCAGACTGTGTGACATCGATCCAGTCGATAGGCCGGTCGCCGGCGATGCGCCGGTAATGGAGGATTTCGCGGCTGCACATCGGGCAGCCGCCGTCATAAAGCACGATCATATTGGGTTGAGGCATGGTCCACCAGATGGTTAGTTCAAAGACTGCTTCGAGCCTCATCAGGTGGATACGTTCAACCCCTCAAGTCATCTCCCCATGAAAGGGTGCAGGGTCAATCCATCCATGCCCGTGCTCCGGATCGTGCAAGCCCTACCAGCCCGATTCATTCTCCGGCGTGGCGGAGACCTTGTGGATGGTCAGGTCGGCGCCGGTGAATTCCTCCTCCGGATTCAGACGCAGACCCATGGCCTTGTCGATCAGCCAATACACGATGCAACCGCCGACCAGCGCGATCACGATAGCCAGAGCGGTGCCGCAGAGTTGCGATAGAAAGGAAACCTTGCCCAGCCCCCCCAGCGACTCCAGCCCCAGAACACCCGCCGCGATACCGCCCAGCGCGCCACACAGACCATGCAGCGGCCACACACCCAACACATCATCGATCTTCCAGCGATTCTGGGTCAGGGTGAACATGTAGACGAACAGGGCGCCCGCGCACAGACCCAGCACCAGGGCGCCGCCTGGATGCATGACATCGGAACCCGCGCAGACCGCCACCAGACCGGCCAGCGGGCCGTTGTGGACGAAACCCGGGTCATTGCGCCCCGCCATCAGGGCCGCCAGCGTGCCGCCCACCATGGCCATCAGCGAGTTCACGGCGACCAGTCCACTGATGGCGTCCATGGTTTGCGCGGACATGACGTTGAAGCCGAACCAGCCCACGGTCAGCACCCAGGCGCCCAGCGCCAGGAAGGGAATGCTCGACGGTGGATGCGCGGCGATGCCCCCATTTCGGTGGTAGCGGCCGCGCCGCGGCCCCATCAGAACGACAGCCGCCAGCGCGATCCAGCCGCCCATGGCATGCACCACCACGGACCCTGCAAAATCATGGAAAGGCGCGCCAAACTGGCCTTCCAGCCATTCCTGCAAGCCAAAATTGCGATTCCAGGCGATGCCCTCGAACAGCGGATAGATGAAACCGACCAGCAGGAATGTCGCGGAAAGCTGCGAGTTGAAGCGGGCCCGCTCAGCGATGCCACCGGATATGATGGCGGGTATGGCGGCCGCGAAGGTCAGCAGGAAGAAGAACTTGACCAGTGCGTAACCGTGATTGGCCACGAGTTGTCCCGCGCCCTGGTAAAAGTGAACGCCGTAGGCGAGGTAATAGCCGATGAAGAAATAGGCAATGGTCGAAACGGCGAAATCGACCAGTATCTTCACCAGGGCGTTCACCTGATTCTTGCGGCGAACCGTACCCAGTTCCAGAAACGCGAATCCGGAATGCATGGCCAGCACCATGATGGCGCCTAGCAGTACAAACAGGACATCCGAACTATTATTGATGTTATCCATGGTGGGTCTCGTGAAAGTGACGCCACAACCAAGCAAAAATGAGGCCGAGCCATACCCGCACCAGCGATGCCCCGAAGCTGGCCCAATGAACGCGCACTGATGGATCATGAGGGGCGGATTGCATCAGTTTGGATAGGCATGCACCATAATCGGACACCATACTGCCCTGAGTCAGCCACGGCGCGGATATTCCCGGGTGGATGGGCGTGAGCCCTCCCCAATGGCGGCAATAATCCCAGCACGGCATGAAGTTCAGATAGACTCTTGAGCTTACTCAATCCCCTTCAACCCGACAGGAGGCCGGCATGCACATTCCCCCGAAGCATCAATGGCAGATCACCGCCAGCAGCGGCGAACCGCGCCTGGCCCTGGACGATTTCTATGCCACAAGCTGGATCACCGAACCATCCGCGTCATCCTGGCTGGAGATCGACCTGGGCGCAACGTTCACGCTGGGCGGCATCGAAGTGTATTGGGGTAAAACCTTTGTCGATGCCTATCGTTTCGAGCTTTCCCCGGATGGGCAGACCTGGTTGCCGCTCTGCCACACTCAACACGGTGAAGGCGGGCAGAATGTCTTCGGCTTCCCGCCCGCCACGGGTCGCTTCCTGCGCTGGCGACATGAGGCACTCGCCTCCCCGCGGGCCCTGGAAATCGTCGAAATCAATCTGTACGCCCCCGAGGACGCCCTGTCGGTGCGGGAGCCGGATCGACTGCAGGCACTGGCGGGCAGCCCGGTACGCCTGCCACCCGGAGAAAGCATTACCGTCGACTTTGGCTATGTGCGGCCCCCGTTGGGCGCGCTGATCAAATGGGGCGAGGATTACGGGACGGTGTTCTCGGTGCATCTCTCCGACGACGGCGAAATCTTCCGCGAGGTGGGGCGCATCCTCACCAGCCATGGCGATTACGACAATTTTTACTGGCGTTCGACCACCAGCCGCTATTTCCGCCTGACCGTGCATGAAACCAGCGCGCCTGGAGGGGCGATCATCGACGAACTGAAGCTGCGCATCCTCAACAAGGATCGTATGCCGATCGGCGAACTGGAACGCGCCGCACTGGCCGGCCGGGGTGAACTCTATCCCCAATCCCTGCTGGGACAGCAGGTCTATTGGACGGTGCTGGGCGAAACCGATCGGGCCGAGGAAGCGTTATTCGACGAATATGGCAATCTCGAACCGCGGATGAGCAGCGGACAACTGTCCCCGCTGCTGCGGCTCGATGGGCAACTCCGGGGAACGCCCTCCGCCGCGAGCCTCGAACATGCCCTGCTCGAAGGCTCCCTGCCCCTCCCCGGCCTCGTCTGTACCTGGCCGGAGATCGAACTCCGGATGACGGCCCTCGCCCATGAGGGCAGCGCGTATGTCGAGTATTGCGTCACGAACAAGAGCGAGCACGACCAAAGCGGCGCCCTGATCCTGGCGGTTCGTCCCGTGCAGATCAACCCCTACTGGCAGCATGGCGGTCACGCCATCACCAACACCATCATGGTCGAGGGACCGGCTCTCCAGGTCAACGAGCGGCTTTACGCCGTCCTTTCCAGACCGCCCGACGCGGCGACCCTGGCCGATTTCGCGCAGGGAGATGTCGTGGAACGCATTGCCGCCGCCCCCTGCCCCGCGGGGAACACGCTCCATTCGCCATCCGGGCTGCTGAGCGCGGCCCTGGAATTTAACTTCTCGCTCGCACCGGGCGCCAGCGCCACGGTAGTGGCCGCCGCGCCGATGCGCGACGGCGTAGTCCCCGCCCCGCCCGCGAATTTTGGCGCGCTGCGCGATCAGGTCGCGCAACGCTGGCGACAGAAACTGGGTCCGCGCCGGATAACCGTGGGCGACCGTGAGGTCAGCGATACCGTCGCCGCGCAAACGGCCCTGATACTGGTCAACGCCACCCGCTATGCCTTCAAGCCCGGACCGCGGCATTACGATCGCACCTGGATACGCGACGGATCCTCGCAAGCCCTGGCCCTGCTCTGGGCCGGCCTCCTCGACGAGGCCCAACGGTATGTGCTCTGGTATGCGGAGCGCATCTACCCCAACGGCATGGTGCCGCCAATCCTGAACCCGGACGGCAGCATCAACCGCGGCTACGGCAGCGATATCGAGTTCGATGCCCAGGGTGAATTCGTCTCCATCGCGGCGGACACCTATCGCATCGGCCGGGACCGCGCGTTCCTGGAAGCCGTATTTGAACCCGTGGTCCGGGCCACCCGTTTCATCGAGGAACTCCAGGCCCGCACCAACGCGCTGCACGGCCCGGAATCCCGCTACCACGGTCTCCTGGCTCCCTCCATCAGCCATGAGGGCTACAACAAACCCACCTACAGCTATTGGGACAATTTCTTCGCCCTGAGCGCCTGGCGCGACGGCGAGTATCTGGCCCGGGAAATCGGCGATGATGCTGTGGCCGCGGAAATGCAAGCCAAAGGCCAGGCTTTCGCCGCGCGGTTGGCCCGCTCGATGCGCCTCACCGCCGAAGCCATGGGCCGCGGTCTCGTCCCCGCCTCCGCCGACCGGGAGGATGTGGACCCCACCTCGACGGCCATCGCCTTCGAACCCTGCCGCGTGGCCGATGTGCTGCCGGCTGACTGCCTCCAGGCGACCTACGATGACTATGTGCGCCACCTGGATATCATCCGCGCCCCAGGCTTCGACGGCGGCTACACACCCTACGAAATCCGCAACCTCAATGCCCTGGTGGCGCTGGGCCGTCGCGACGATGCCTACCGCCTGCTGAAGGACTCCCTCACCTGGCGGCGTCCGCCCGGCTGGCGGCATTGGGCGGAAGTCGTCTGGGGCAACCCTCGTTCCCCGGAATACATCGGCGACATGCCGCATACCTGGATTGGCGCGGAATTCGCCACCGCCATACGGCGCATGCTGCTGCGCGAGGACGGCGCCACCCTCGAACTGTTTCGCGCCGTCCCCGATGACTGGTGGCAAAACGACGGGATTACCTTGACGGAACTGCCCACCCGCTTCGGCGCCGTCACGCTCAGGGCCCGCCGCGAGGGCGCCCAAGCCCGGGTCCACCTGGACCTGAACGGCCCCGCACCGGAACGCATTACCCTACGCTATCCCGGCGTTCGGCAGGCCCGGGCGGACGGTCAGCCCTGCGTGATCGAGGACGAGACGATCACCACCGCAAACTTCAGGCAGATGATCATTGAAACGGCCGGATGATCCCGGGCCTGCTCCGGTAGCCAGGCGGAGCGGGCCAACCCGGTAACGGGAAGGGGGAAATCGGGCTCGCTTGATGAGCGCCTACACGCTGGATGCGCGTGCGGGACGCCCGCGCTCCGCGTGCGATTGATTCGTCGGACCCTCACTCCGCTGAAAGCGGGCAGACCCCGCCGGTGGATATTTCGCGCACTTGCCTGTAACATTCCCGGCTTGCCAGCCTCGGTGGCGAAATTGGTAGACGCAAGAGACTTAAAATCTCTCGACTTAACGGTCGTGCCGGTTCGATTCCGGCCCGAGGCACCAATAAAATCAGGCACATAGAGCAAATTCAGCTCGATCACTCTTATAAGCCAAATCCACGGGGTCACTCTGGGGTCACCCTAGCCGGACTCAGGCGTCGAACAGTCGTTCGATGGCGCTAGGCTGATAGAGCGCCAGAACGTCGATCAATAGGCAGATTTGGGCGGCTCCTCGCCCACTCGAGTGGCAGTCCGCGAGTGATACCAGCGCGCCGCTCTTTACCTTGGCTGCCCTATACCGGATGCGTATCCAGCCACTCCCGCAGCGCATCGTTCAGGCGCGTCTGCCAGCCGGCGCCGGTCGCCCGGAAGCGCTCCAGCACGTCGGCGGACAGGCGGATGGTGATGCGCTCCTTGGTCACCTCCGCCTTGGGGCGGCCGCGCAGTTTGGTTTGCAACGATTCCGGCAAGGCGGTAAATGGAACGGCGCGCTTGAAATCCTCGTCCGTCCATTCGGGGTTTTCTTCGTCAATCAATTCAGGGTTGGGTCGCTTGCTCATAACGTCGTGCCTCTCGGCGGTTGGCTTTACGAAAGCTGATGACGCGGATCCCTTGCTCGGTTTCCGTGAACACCAGCACATGGACGCGGCCATCGACCAGACCCAGGGCACGGTGTCGAACTTCGCCGTAGTCGCGCCGGGCATCCACCGAATAGACCGCCGTAGGGAAATCCAACGCCGCCACCCGCTCAAAACTCAGGCCGCGCTCGGCGATATTGCGGGCGTTCTTGGCGGGGTCGAAGGTGATATCCATCGAAATTATTGTATGCACAATAAATCAGACCGTCAAACCATGGCCATGGTTGATCCTTCATCCGCGTGCGCTGGAAATCATGCGTCGAACAGTCGTTCCCCTATTGCCCCGGGAAAGGTACGCACCACCTGGCTGATGGAACAATCGCTGGCAAGCAATGGCAACAAACCGGGATGATTCGATTCGCCCGGAGCCGGTCAGGTTGATATCTCAACGCCCCTGTATCGCACTACACCTCCCAGCTCACTGTCCCCTGGGTGTCCCATGTCGAGGGCGTGTGCTTTGTCCTCGTTGCGCCTTCCGTGGCTGGGGTAAAGCCTTGGCCTTATCGGGTATGATTGTGGTTTATCGCCCTAAGCGCTGGCGTATCAAGCTGGCCACGGGGGCGGGACTTCCTACTTTACGACAACGGCCGATATGCTCACTGGCGAACTTCGAAGCCAAATCGACACTATCTGGAATGCCTTCTGGTCGGGCGGCATTTCCAACCCGCTGGAGGTGATTGAACAAATCACCTACCTGCTGTTCATCCGACGCTTGGATGACGCGCATACGCTGGAAGAGGGCAAGGCGCTGATGCTGAATCAGCCGATGGAGCATCGCATCTTCCCGGAAGGCGCTGACCCCAGGGGCCGGGATTACCAAGACCTCCGCTGGTCCCGTTTCAAGCACTTCGCCCCCGGGGAAATGTATACGGTTGTGGGTGAGCATGTCTTCCCCTTCCTGCGCACCATGGGGGGCGATGGCTCGACCTACAGCCAGCACATGAAGGATGCCCGCTTTACCATCCCCACCCCGGCGCTGCTGGCCAAGGTAGTGGACCTGCTCGACCACGTGCCGATGGAGGACCGGGATACCAAAGGCGACCTCTACGAATACATGCTGGGCAAGATTGCCAGCGCTGGGCAGAATGGCCAATTCCGCACCCCGCGCCACATCATCCGGTTGATGGTGGAACTCACCGCGCCCAACCCCAAGGACGTCATCTGTGACCCGGCCAGCGGCACCTGCGGCTTTCTGGTGGCGGCCGGGGAATACCTTCGCCAGCAACACCCGGAACTCCTCCGCGATGCCGGGAGCCGCGAGCATTTTCACCATGGCATGTTCCACGGCTACGATTTCGACAACACCATGCTGCGCATCGGTAGCATGAACATGGCCCTGCATGGCGTGGAGAATCCGGACATCCGCTACAAGGACTCGCTGGCGCAAGACCACGCCGGGGATGAGGAAAAATACTCCCTCATCCTTGCCAATCCGCCGTTCGCCGGGTCTCTGGACTACGAGAACACCGCCAAGGACCTGCTGGCGCTGGTCAAGACGAGGAAGACCGAACTGCTGTTCCTTGCCCTGTTCCTGCGCCTGCTCAAGCCCGGGGGCCGGGCGGCGGTCATCGTGCCGGACGGGGTGCTTTTCGGCTCGTCCAAGGCGCACAAGGAACTGCGGCGGATGCTGGTCGAGGAGCAAAAGCTGGATGCTGTCATCTCGCTGCCCTCCGGTTGCTTCAAGCCCTATGCCGGGGTCTCCACGGCGATTCTGATTTTCACCAAGACCAACTCCGGTGGGACCGACCAGGTCTGGTTCTACGACATGCAGGCCGATGGCTGGAGCCTGGACGACAGACGCCAGCCGCTATTACCTGAGGACAAGCTGGGGCTGGCCCCGCTGCACATTCTGACGACCGAAGAGCATGCAAAAAACAACCTGCCGGATGTTCTGACTCGGTGGGCGCTACGTGATGCCAGCGAGCAGCAACGGGAACGCACCGCGCAGAGCTTCTGTGTGCCCAAGGCCGACATCGCTGCGCAAGTCTACGACCTGTCGATCAACCGCTACAAGGAAGTGGTGCATGAAGCGGTCGAGCATCTACCGCCGAAGGAGATTCTTGCCAAGCTGGCGAAATTGGAGGAAGAAATACTGGCGGGGATGAAGGCGCTTGAGGGGATGCTGAATTGATATACCCACTAGCCGACTTGTCGGACTTGGTCGACGATGGATTTGTCGAGTTGACCAGAGGCAAAGTCATTTCAAAAACGGACTTAAAGAATCACCCCGGAATCTACCCTGTCTATTCGTCGGCAAGCCTCAACGACGGGTAAACGATCACCCCCCTATCGCTCATTTTCGATGACGAGTGCACAATGAGCCTCCAACGCTGAGCTTCCCCCCCCCGATGCAACTGAGCGACCACAGTCTACGGCAGATCG
>Ga0172367_10001921_pt1 | contig 29347 bp, 23 predicted proteins | sample Lak10m_FD_114542 | JGI IMG/M metagenome (GOLD analysis project Ga0172367, IMG submission 114542) | Freshwater microbial communities from Kabuno Bay, South-Kivu, Congo - kab_022012_10m | ecosystem: Environmental > Aquatic > Freshwater > Lake | place: Democratic Republic of the Congo: South-Kivu...
ATCTCCTCCAGCACTGATCTGAATCAAAAATACAACCAGTTCCTCTCAGCCAACAGCGATTACATGCATTCGATTTTTGATTTAATCCGTAATAAGATAAAGCTGAGCAAGCTTCTTGAGAAATTTTAATTCGACTTCCTGCGACGCCATCTCAGCTTCATCTTAACGTCGATAAGCAGCATAGCCGGTACAAAAACCAGTGTAAGAAAGGTCGCAAAGCTCAATCCGAAAATGATGGTCCAGGAAAGCGGACCCCAGAACATCACATTATCCCCTCCAAAATAAAGATGCGGATTCAGTTCGGTAAAAAGTGTCACAAAATTGATATTCATCCCGACTGCCAGGGGAACCAGTCCCAGCATAGTTGCAGTTGCTGTGAGAACAACCGGGGTTATCCTCGTTTTACCTGCCTGGATGATCGCATCTCTGGTTTTCAAACCGCGGGACTTTAACTCACCGGCAAATTCAACAATCAGAATACCATTTCTTACAACTATTCCTCCAAGGGCTACTATTCCCAATCCGGTCATAATAACACTGATAGTCATATGGAAGATAAGTATCCCCATTAAAACACCGATAATACTGAAAATGACTTCACTCAGGATTATGAAGGATTGACTCAGGGAACCAAACTGTGTTATAAGGATAAAAAATATAAGTCCGATGGCAATAACCATAGCTTTCATAAGAAATGCCATGGTTTCAGCCTGATCCTCCCGCTCACCTGTAAGATTGATTTCTGTGCCTTTTGGGAGATTGAAACCGGAGAGTGAATTGTTAATGCTCGCAACCACCTCATTAGCCGTATATCCTGATAATACCTCGGAAGATAATGTGATGACCCGTTTAAGATTTTTCCGTTTTATCCCGCCATATGTGTCGTGGTAATCTATTGTAGCCACCGATGAAATCGGAATCTGTCGCAATAATCCGGTATTCATATCACGGTAGGTGATCTTCGCATTGATGACTTTATTGATGTTTTTACGTGAGACATCAGAATATCTTACCTGGATCGGATATTCATCCTCCTCCTCCTTATACTTTGAGACCTCCTTCCCATAGATAGCTGTGCGGAGTTCCATTCCAATCTGACCTAATGAAAGTCCTTCACGATTAGCCCTGACACGGTCTATATCTATGATGATTTCTGGTTTGTTTTTCTCAAAATCCGATTTCAGCTGTTCGATACCTGGTATTCGTAAAGAGTCAAGATAATTCTTGAAAGAATTGGAGGTAGTTATAAGATCCTCAAGATCCTCTCCGGTTATTTCAATATTGACGGGTTTTCCGGTAGGGGGTCCCATCTTGTTCTTTTCAACACTTATTGTTGTTCCGGGAATATTTTTTAATCTCGCACGAATTTCATCCAGATATTTTTGGGTCGAAACACCTCCCCGGTATCTGCTTTCAACGAAATTGATTGTAACTTTCCCCTTGTTGGAAGATACACTCCGGTCGAAAATATTTTCACCTGCTCCAAATCCTACGTTGGATATAACAGACTCTACCAGGGGATTTTTATCTCCAATGACCGAATATATGCGTTTCTCAACCAAACCGGTTACTGAATCTGTAACAGTCTGATCGGTACCTTCCGGCATTTTGATAAATACAATTACGTTGTTCGGCATATTATCCGGGAAGAAAACTACTTTGGGTTTCACAACGCCGGTCAGAAAAATAGATAGAAAGAAAAGAACCACAACAACGAAAAGCAAATACCACGGATTTCGTCCTCTGAGGAAGAAAACAAGTGTTCTTTCATACATTTTCATGGCAAATGGCCATACAACTGTCTGGAATTTAGCTATTGCATTTTTGAGCACCAGCCTATACAACGCATTTAGGATGAGAACAAACACGAAAATATTGCCAAAAACAAAATTTCCGGAGATATAGGAAAATATTGCAAGAATAAAAAAGATGAGACTTACGATGATTAAACGTTTCTTGTTGGCCCGGTGATTTGTAACATCATATTCATGTCTCATGAAAGTTACGGCGAAGACCGGATTTATGATATATGCAACAAAGAGCGAGGCAAATAATGTAAGGATCAGGGTTACCGGCATATAGTGCATAAATTTACCGACAATTCCCGGCCAGAAAGCGAGCGGAAAAAATGGTGCCAGCGTTGTCAGTGTTCCCGATAAAATGGGAAGGAAAACCTCCCCGGCGGCGTTTTTGGACGCCTTGATAATATTTTGTTCACTCCGGTGGATCCGGTGAGTGTTTTCAATTACAACGATTGCATCGTCGACAATGATCCCGAGGGCAAAAATAAATCCGAACATTACGATCATGTTCATCGTAAATCCCAGGCTGGGCATGATCAGGTATGCTACAGCCATGGATAACGGCACTGACAGGGCTACAAAAAAGGCATTATTAAGTCCCATAAAAAACATCAATACGACCGTCACCAGTATGAATCCGATAATTATGGTGTTATTAAGTTCTTCAAGGGTGCTCTTTGTAAATCGTGACTGATCACCAGTTAATGTTACCATCAGATCTGGAGGATAACTTGTACGCTTAATTCCATCCATGATGGTTTTAATCTCATCAGAAGCATTTATAAGGTTTTCCCCGCTCTTCTTGATTACATTCAATGTGATTACATTCTTACCGTCAAGACGGGCAAAACTTTCCTGTTCCTTGAACGAGTCTTTAACATCGGCGATATCTTTGATGTAAACAACTGCGCCGCTGGCCGATTTCAGCATTATCTCCTTGATTTCCTCGGGTGATTTGAACTGTCCTGTTATCCTGATCGTATATTTGGTCCCGTAGGAAGTAATGGTACCCGCCGAGATAGTAACATTTTCAGCAGAAACTGCATTCTCGATATCGCGGAAAGAAACACTGGCAGCCTGCATTTTATACATGTCGACATCAATCTGTATCTCCCGTTCAAGGGCTCCCACAATATCCACACGCGTTATTTCTTTCAAAGTCTCAATCTTGTCTTTGGCATCTTCGGCATATTTTTTCAGTCGCTGCAAGTCATAATCACCTGCCAGGTTGATATTCATGATCGGGATTTCAGACAGATCTATTTCTTTGATATCAGGGTCTTTCGGGAGATTATTCGGCAGGTTGGTCTTTGCCTTGTCTACAGCATCTCTGACCCGTTGCTTTGCTTCCGAAATAGCAATCCCGGGATTAAATTCAACAACGATGGTTGAAAAATCCTGAATAGAATTGCTGGTGATCTTCTTAACATCTGCCAGGGATTTGCATTCCTTCTCAATCGGCCGGGTAACCAGGTTTTCCATATCCTCGGGAGATGTTCCGGGATAGACAGTATTGACAAGTATTGTCGGAATAACAATTTCAGGGATCTGTTCTTTTGGGATACTTAAATATGACATGATTCCAAGAACGGAAATAAAAACTGCAAGTACATAGATACTTGTTTTATTGTCGATTGCCCAACTTGTAGCGAAAAATTCTTTCAGCTTATATTCTTTCTTTTTCATTATTGTCCCGGATTGTTATAAGCAATTATCTGACCATCATAAAGATCTTTGAACCCTGCAGTGATAATCAGATCTCCTTCATTTAAGCCCGTAACTACTTCAGTAAGCCCGTTATAGCTTATAAACGGAATCACAGTCCGCTTCCTTGCAACCTTTTTCCCGTTTTCCGATGATGCGATAAATACGAACTGTCCTTCATCGCGGGAAGTCTGTATATAGTTCTGAGGAATCGCTATTGTGGAAGGATTAGCGTAATCCTTGATCCTTAAGATAGCTATCATGTTTGCACGGTACATGATTGAACTGGGTGGGAGATCAACCTCAACCTGAAAAGTACGGTTGGTGGGATTAATATATTTACTTGCAAAGGTGATCGACTGTGTTTGCTCGATTCTGACATCGGGGAGGTATATTTTAACCGGATCGCCCGTTTTTATCTTGGCGGAATACGCTTCTCCTACATCTGCGAGTGCTTTAGCCTTGGAAAAATTAACAATCCGGAATGCCGGTTGAGGTGAGGAGGAAGAAGCCATCTGTCCGACCTTAATCGGAATCTCTTCAATGGTTCCGTCGATAGGGGCGGTGATATTTGACATCAGGATCTGATCCTCAAGTGTATTTATCTTGTTTTCGAGTGATTCTTTTGCATTTTTTGCCGACAAATACTGAACCTCCGAACCGATCTTCTGATCCCATAATGTTTTTTGCCTGTTGTAAAGATCTGTCGAATATTCAAGCTGCGACTGAAGCTCCTTCATGGTCTGCTTCAGGACCTCGGCATCCAGTTCTGCCAGGATCTGTCCCTTTTTAACGAAATCACCCTCCTTGACAAGTATTCTTGTAACCACACCCGGAGTGCGCGGGCTTACCCCAATATTTTCATTCCCGTCGATCCTGCCCTGAACTTCAATGTAATGTTCAAATGGAGCTTTCCCGATAGCTTTTACACTTACTACTGTAGGTTCAACCGCACCCTCAGGATAAAGCTCCTTTTCAAGCTTAAAAATTTCTACAGTCAGCTTATCGTGTTCTTTTTTAAGTTGCTCAAGCTTTGTCTTTTTATCCTGTTCCTTTGTACTGCATGCAATAAGGAATAGAAATGAACTGATAATCAAAATCCACTTTTTCATACCAATATACTATCTGAATTGAATTCTTACGTTAAAAATGAGGCGCAAATATACCAAATTTTCCCTACGGGAAAAACGATTAAAGGGAAAATAGTTTCCTAAAAAGTCCCTTGAAATTATTGTTGCATGAATTCCTGCAACCTTTTCCTGAAATCCGATTTCTCCTGATCCGTCAGAGAATAATCAAATCTTCCCAGGGAGTTCTGAAGGTCGAAATAATCTTTTATGAAACCATAAAATGAAGTATTCACCGACAGGCTGCTTGAAAGATTTTGCTGTTGTGCATCAAGTACATCCAGGATGCTTTTCTTCCCCAGAAGGTACTGGTTATTAACAATATCGAGATTTTTTATTGCTGCCGATTCAGCGGTTTTCATCTGTCTGTAATCATAATAGGTCGACATGAGTGCTGTTAGATTGGAGCGTATGGAAGCTTCAAGTTTATCTTTAAGTGAAAATTGTTCACTTTTTAACTGAGCCACCCACAAGCGTGATTGCTGCATGACAGCATTATTTTTTAACCCGGTAAACAGAGGAATCTCAATTTTTGCCCCCAGCGACCAGGAATAAGGAGCATAGGAAACCGGTATTCCGTTTTGGATTTCAACAGGCGTCTGGTATAGCCTGCTGGTATAATTTCCAAAGGCTGTGGTTACAGGAATGAACCTGGAAATATTGGTTGATTTTGAATACCGTTCCTGAGCTTCAATAAGAAACTGATACTGACGGATAGAAGGTGAATTTTGAATACCTTCCATGACAAGAAAATTACTCAGAGTCTGCAAACGGATAGGATCATCAAGGATATCAAAAAAGTTTGAATCAGCTACAAGAAGCCCTGATCTCTCCAGGTTAAATTCTTCAAGATCATAAGAGGTGAGGTTTTTAACATGGAGCAGTTGTGTAAGCTGGTAAGAAAACTGCGAAATGGTTGAAAAAGCAGCAATTACATTTTTTTTCGACCTCGCTATTTCGATCTTCCAACGAAGCACTTCATCCTCACCGGCAGAACCGGTTTCTTTCTTCATCTGGGAGACTTCAAGGTTTGACCTGCTGATCATCAGGTTGTTGATCATTATATAAAAGTCATTGCGGGATTCGAGAATATTGAGATAAGCATGAGCTACCTGGTTTCCGATATCAAGTTTCCGGGAATTCAGATCCTCTTCGCGGGCAGTTTGTCTGGATTTTTCAATTTTCAGATTAGCCCAGGATGGTTCGGAATAGATAATCTGAGAACCATTGGCAGTTGCAGTTATCATTTGCGGAGGTTGATAATTATGGTTATCGTTAATCATTCCGGTTGCGTTAACATCAAGGTACGGCAGTAAGGCTGACCGTGCAATATTGATATTTTTGGAGCCGGCCATTGTTTCAAATTTCTTTGCAACCAGCTCCTGATTACTATCCAGGGCGATAGTCATAACATCGGGAAGAGAAATAAAACTGACAGCTGTATCCTGTTTCCGGAGATCGACAATTGTAGCCTCTGTAAAGAGATCCCACGAAAGCAGTTTTAAACCAAGTTTGGCAAATGTGCCGAGATTCAGGAATATTCCTTTCCCTGCCAAAAGCTCAACCGGCAGGGAGGATGCATTTTGCCCAAGCAGAATTTGTTGAATGTTCAGTGCTATCCGTTTAGAGAGTCTTCCTATAATGCGTGGATAAACAGAAGCCAGAGCGCCCTCTTCAACGAGTGTTTGATCGAATCCGAAACTTGGCAACTTCCGGGCATTCAGGGAATCCATTAAACGGATGAATTCCGGATCGGGTAACCGGAACATGGCATCAAGATAAACCGCATCCGCATCACCGGGAATTGCCTGTAAAATCGCATCAGCTGAGGTATCTGCGAGAATTATGTTGATCCTTACATTTCCTATTGTGCCAAAGTTGTCAGTGGTACGATGTTCAGGATTCAGGACTTCGAAATAATCCTTACTGATGACAAGTGCCAGGTTTTTGAAAGGAACGATTTTTTTTAGCTCGTTGAACTCATTGTCCAGAGAAGGTTTTAACTGGATATAGCATAGATTCGGAATGCCGCTGGTACCTTTCAGATAGGGTAGCCGCTGTAGCTCCCAGTTGATGACAAATCCGGCGATTACAGGCTTACCAATCCTCTTCCGGGAAGCAAGATCCTGGGATGCCAGAACACCCATTCCGATAATGATATCGATACTGGTATCGGCAAGGAGGCGGGTATCTATTGTTTTTACCGATTCCATCGTCCATGACCCGGTGGTTAGTTTCGGATCCAAAAATCCAACCTGAACCTGACCGGCCATCAGACCCTTCACCTCCTGAACTATGTATGACTGGAATTCACGGTTTATTTTTGCAGGACCGTCGTAAACCACCGCAACGGTTATATTACCGGTTCCTGATTTCACCGTTTGCTGGGCCAGGGAATAAGAATTTCCGCAGATCATTATAAATACCACAAGGATCAGGAAAATTGTTGTGACAGCTGATTTTGGCTTTTGCCTGTCAGTTTCGGCAGTGATATGGTTTTTCTTCTTATTTACCAGTGTTGCCATTTTATCATAAATGATGGGAACTACGATCAATGTGAGAAACATAGAACTGATCAATCCACCTATCAGTACCCAGGCCAGGCCATTTTTCCATTCTGCCCCTGCTCCTGTAGCAGTAGCAATTGGCAGCATTCCGAAGATCATGGCAAAAGTGGTCATAAAAATAGGTCGTATTCGCATTTTCCCGGCATCGATAAGCGCATCGAAAATAGTTTCACCTGCATTACGTCTGTCGTTTGCGCGGTCGACGATAAGTATAGCATTTTTCGCAACAAGTCCTACCATCATTATAATCCCGAGTATGGAAAAAACATTGATCGTATTTCCTGTGAGTGCAAGCGCCATAATGGCGCCGATCAGAGCAACCGGAATCGAGAACAGGACGACAAAAGGATACAGAAACGAATCATACAGAATCACCATGATGAAGTAAACAAATAAAATACCTGCGATCAGCGCTATTAAAAGGCCGAGGAATGATGTTATCATCTCATCCTGGTCCCCTCCGAAGCTGATCATGGTACCCAGGGCTTTCGAATCTCCTAATTTCTTTGTAAACGACTGAATTATGGAACCGCTCGGAGAACCGTCGGTATAAGCGCTGACCGTTGTCATTGCGTTACGGTTTTTTCTCTCCAGCCTTGTTGGACCAGACGACTGATAAACGGTGGCAAATTGCTGTAATTCTATTATTTCTCCTTTCGTATTAACAAATGAAAGGTGGGCAATATCATCGGGATTGGACCGGTCGAACTTGTCGAGGGAAACACGGATATCATATTGATTCGATCCTTCACGATATTTTGAGTCGTTATTTCCGGTCAGCGCTACCTGCAATGCCGTGCCGACATCCGTAACAGTCAAACCCATGGCAGCCATTTTCGGCCTGTCGATTTCGATCCGTGTTTCAGGATTTCCCTGTGATGAAGAGGTCTTAAGGTAAGTAACTCCCGGCGTCAGGGTAAGTGCATGGGCAACAAGTCCGGCCGATTTCATTATGCTGTCGTGGTTTACACCCGTGATCTCCACACTTACAGGAGCGGAACTTGCTCCACCGGTAAAACCGATCTGATTGATATAAACCTTCACACCCGGTATATCTGCCGTCAATTCCTTTACTTTCTGCCCCACCTGTGCCGTAGTCATCCGCCGGTCAGCTTTCATGCAAAGTGAGACTACAATTTCAGTCTGATTATCTGTGGCGACCCCATCGCTTCCTTTTCCAACATTTGTGAGGATACCGGTAACTTCCGGAAGCGAGGCTATCCGTTGTTCGATTTTTTGGGTCTGCCGGTTATTATACTCGAGAGTGGTTCCGGGAGTAAATTCCAGGGCAACAGAAAACTGGCTCCTATCAGTCTGTTTCATAAACTCAAATCCGGTCAATCCGGAAGCCGGGATCATTAAAGTAATAACAAGGCAGGAAAGCACAACATATAATACTTTGTATGGATGGCGGAGGCTCCATTCAAGGAGCAAGACATATTTTTTAGTCAGATATGCGAATCCACTTTCAAAAAAACGGCCAAAACTATTAAGAAGGGAACCGGAATAGGAAGGCTCAAGTCTGGCAAAGCGTGATGCAAGTAAAGGGATTACGGTGAATGAAACCATTAAGCTGGTGAGGGTAGATACGAGGATAATAACCGAGAAGCCGCGGACAATATCCCCGATGAGGCCTGTAGTCAAGGCCAGCGGAACAAATACAACAACATCCACAAAGGTGATTGAAACTGCTGCAAATCCGATTTCCGTCCTTCCCTTTATTGCCGCAGATATCTTTTCCTCTCCTTTCTCAAGGTGATGATAAATATTTTCGAGTACCACAATGGAATCATCAACAAGAATACCTATAACTAATGACAGAGCCAGTAAAGTGAAAAGGTTCAGGCTCATCCCGAAAATCCACATTACCACAAAAGCTGTGGTCAGAGAGCATGGAATCGAAACCATGACAATCAGTGAAGTGCGAATTGAATGCAGGAACAGAAACATAACAGAGGCTACCAGCAGTATTGCGAGACCAAGATCTTCCATCACGTCTTTAGCGGCATCCATTGTGAAAACACTTTGGTCGTCGGCGATATCGAAATGCAGGTTGATTTTTTTATAATCCGATGCAAGTCGTTTCAACTCCTTACGGACAAGTTCGCAAACCTTAACCATATTGGCGTCATTTTGCTTCTGTATCTCCAATCCCAGTGCATTAACCCCGTTAAACCGGCTGACAAGTACAGGATCGACCGTTCCTTCCTGGACTTCAGCAACATCCATCAGCCGTGTCTCTCCGCCATTCGCGGAATGACCTACAACCAGGTTTTTCATCTCTTCCAGCGAAGTGAATTTACCGGCCACACGGACTACAAACTGATATGAAGGATCCTTCAACTTTCCCGTAGGGAAATCAAGATTGGCAGAATAAATGGAATTGGCGATCTGACTTATGGAAAGACCGTATCCACGAACCTTCTGTGCATCTACATTAACTTTTATTTCCCGTTTCAATCCGCCAATGATTTTTATGTTTCCAACGCCCTGGACCCTCGATAAGGTCGGCTTAATCTGATCTTCAACCAGGGTATAAAATTTTGCGGGAGCAAGTTTGGAAGTCAGGGAAAGCCTTAAAACCGGCAATTGGCTGGCTGAATATGTAAACAGTGATGGAGTTCTGACTTCCCTGGGAAGATCGGAAATGATCTCATTCACCTTACGCTGTACATCCTGTATAGCGGTATTGATCGTAGCGGTACGGTAAAACTCTATGAACACGATCGATAATCCTTCATAGGAAACCGAGGTTATATTCTTCACTTTTTCGATGCCGGACAGGGCATCTTCAACAGTGCGGGTAACATTATTCTCTACTTCGCCCGGAGAAGCTCCCGGATATATTGTCTGTACAGTAACATAAGGTGCCTCGATCTTCGGGAGCAGTTCATAACCTAATTGAAAATACCCGAAAACCGCAACCATTCCCAATGCAAGAAAGATCACTATGATAAATGAAGGCCGTTTGATCGCTAACTCGGTAAGGGACATAGGAAAATCCTGATTATTTAACTATCATAACTTTTACATTGTCCGACAGGTTATATTGCCCTCCAGTGACAACAAGTTCTCCTTCTTTAAGGCCGTTCAATACCTCGAAATACTGATCCGACTCACGCCCAAGAATTATGTTGCGAAGAAGGGCAATGTTTTTGAAGATAACGAAAACCTGTGCATTTTTTACGCTCCCGGTCAAAGCTTCACGGGGTATTACCAATGCCTTCCTTGAAGATATTGATGTAAAATTAACCCTGGCAAACATACCGCCTTTAAGGGGATTTATCTGAGAATTGAGGAGCCTGATCTCGACAGGAAAAGTGTGCTCATTATCGGCTTTGGAAGCAATATTATCCACCCGGCCGTAGTAATTAACTCCCGGGTAGACGTCAGTGGAAATTTCAACCGAATCACCCGGTTTAAGCATAAATGCGTCCTTTTCGGAAACATTCACAACGACTTTCAGGGTTGAAATATCGACAATGCTTCCGATTGTCGAATTTAACTGTACGTATGAGCCTTCATTTACTTTCCGTGAATTGACCGTACCTGAAATGGTCGCTCTGATCTTTGTGTCATCAAGCGCTTTTTGTGAGCGGGTCATATCATTTTCGGCCGATTGCATGTCAAGCCTGGAAAGATCCAGTTGAGCGGCAGAAATCGAATTCTGCTCATAAAGGGTTTTATTCCGTTCGAAATCACGTTTTGCCTTGAAATAATTAATTTCTGAGCGTGCCATGTCCGACTTCCTCACAAGGTCATCAATTTCCAGCAAAAGAGCCCCTTTATGGACATTATCACCAACCTTAAAATGGATTGCATTAACTACACCCTGGGCTTCGGAAATAATGTCGACGTCGTTGCTGGGAATGATCACTCCCACCATGCTTACAAGGTTGGACATCAATTGTTTCTTACACTGGAAAACATTTACAGGAATATCGCTTAGCACATCCGACCGGTTACCTTTCTCCTTTTTCTTCCCGACAATGAACAATAAGATAATTACGGCAATAACTGTTATTGTCGTAATCAAAGGAAACAGAAATTTTTTCATGAGACAGGCAAATATTATCGATAATACAGAAAGTGTTTATTTACCAAAAATATGAAGAAATGGAAACCAACTGGTTACCGGGCTTAAAAACTATTCTGTAAAAATAGTTTCCATTTTGTTGTATCTTTACAAAATGGAAGTAAAGGTAGCTCAGATTCTTGAAAAAGTAGGGAAACTTTACCATAGTTATGGAATAAAGAGCGTTACGATGGATGATGTTGCGAAACATTTGGGTATTTCCAAAAAAACTCTTTATGAGTATTTCAAAGATAAGGAAGATCTGGTCAGACAGGTTTTACTCAAGGAGCAGGAAAATATCAATGCAATTTTCGAAGGGATCTTAGAAAAAAAACTGAATGCAATCGAAGAACTATTCGAGGTCTATAAAATAATCAAAGAGATGTGTCAGGGTTTTAATCCTTCAATGGAACATGATATCAGGAAATATTACCCTGATATTTTTACATGGATTAAGGATATCAGTCGTAAAAGGATGTTCAAAGCAACCTATGACAATTTAGTGAAAGGAAAAAGTGAAGGATTATACCGTAATGACCTGAATGCATCTGTTATTGCAAGATTAAATGTTTCACGTACCGAAACCTTGATCACCAATGATGTTTTCTCAACCGGGGAGTTGGCGTCCTTTAAAATTTTCCAGGAGATTTTTGTTTTTAATCTCCAGGGCATCCTGAGTCATAAGGGAAGGACATTCTTTGAAGCCAACTTTGAGAAAATCAGGACAGGTCAAAAATAGACCATATTTAAGTTCAGGTTTTCCTTATCTTTGAGGCTTTCAGGCAACTATCTGAACGGCTTTACGTCTAACTGATAGGACCGTTGAATGATAATCGACGAATCCATAATTGAGGGATGCATTGCGGGTAAACGCAGTGCGCAAAATGCCCTTTATCGAAAGTTCTCAGCTATGATGCTTTCGGTTTGTATGCGATATGCTCAAAACCGGGATGAAGCAGAAGATATTCTGCAGGAAGCCTTTATTAAAATTTTTCAGAATATTGCAACATTCCGCGGAGAGGGTTCTTTCGAAGGATGGATGAAACGTATTATGATCAACCATGCTCTTAACCATTACCGTAAAAACAAAAAATTACCGTTTCATCAGGATATAAATGAAATCAATGAACAGGAAATACTTAATAAAGAGGAGGTTTCCGGACATCATGAACCTGTGTCTGCCGAAATCCTTCTCTCATTAATCCATTTGCTCCCACCAGGGTATCGAATGGTTTTTAATTTATATGTTTTTGAAGAATATAGCCATAAAGAAATCGCCAAATCACTTAATATCTCTGAAAACACCTCTAAAACACAACTCCTGAAGGCAAGGAGAATGCTGAGGAGAAAACTTTCAGAGTTGAATCTTATAAAGAATATTTCACTGATAAATGGAAAATAATACTAAAAATCAGGCTGATGATGACCGGATGTTCGACGAACTGTTCAGGGAGAACTTGTCGGATCACAAGATTGAACCATCTTCCTGGGTATGGAAAGGTATCAGCCGGAGATTGATGTGGGGTGAAATTTCCCACTTTAATTTCACCAATTTTTCCGGTTTAAGTTGGATTGTCGGTGCTTCGGTTGTGGTTATAATTGCCATTTCATCTTATCTCCTAACCAGACCGGAAGTTCCGTCTTATTCTGCTTCGGAATCCTTTAAAGAAAATGCACCTGTTGCCACCAGTCAGGGTACCGGTTTTACAAGTCCGGTTTCTGTTCCAACAGAAAAGTATGTGTCAAAAATAAACACCTCTGCACCTCCGCCGGCATCTCTCTCAACGAATCCGTCAATGAAAACAGTTGCCGCTGCAATGCCTTCATCGTCAATCTCAAAAGTTGAGGCCAGTTTAAAGCCGGAATTAACAACTAATGAGCCAACTGATCCAGATCATTTTGGATCGGATTCACCCGAAATCACTGAGACCACATTCTTAACCTTTTTAAGCTCACAGCCAGGACCCGATTTAACGGAAGGTGTATTAAAAGACACATTACGGTTACAAATTCCGGGGAATAGTGTTACACTGATTTTAAGAGATAAAATTCCCACACCCAAATTTTTCTCAGCCAGCCTGGCGGTTCTTCCGGAATTCTCTTACTATAACAACGGTAATTCATATTCCGAGATGAATTATTGGCTTAATGCCGGAGCGTCATACAATATTTCAAGGTTCTCGGTTGGGACCGGACTTTCCTTAGGCTATGTATATGATGAGGGTATGTACCGCATTGATTACAGAAGTAAAGACAGCGTCGGATACTACGAAAGCGTTGTTGGGTTTACTGTTGACCCTCTGAATCCAAATGAACTCATATATACCACAGAACTTAAAAATGTCTACGACAGCATTCAGCATGTTGCCGATGATCAAACCCGTAACCGGTATACTTATATTCAGGTTCCTTTATTGTTGGGATATCGTTTCATTGAAACACAACATCTTGGTATCACAGTTCTGACTGGACCTGCACTTTCCTTCCTCATCGCCAGGAAAGAGGCGAAGCCATATATCGATTATCCAAATGCACGCATCATAAGGATTGAAGATAATTCTCCTAACCGGATTTCAACATCATGGCAATTCTGGCTTTCAGTTAGGGTTGATTACAGGATTAATAAGATGATAAGTATTTTTGCTGAACCATCATATAAATATACCTTCAAGGCTTTTGAAACTCAGGGTGAAGGGACAATTTTAAATACCAATTCAATTGGATTGGGAATTGGACTTCAATTTAATTTTGGAAAAATAACCAGGTGATCATGAAAACAGGGTTACTATTCTTTTTTATCTCACTTCTGCCGATTTTATCACTGATTGTTCAGGGACAGGATTTAATCAGTGACACGTCTGCCTGTCAGGCATTTTATTCCTCAACTGAAGATACACAAAACCACCTTCTCATTCACTTTCATGACCAATCTACCGGTAACATTGCAAACTGGATGTGGAGTTTTGGAGATGGAACATATTCAGAAGTTCAAAACCCTTCGCATTTATTCCCCATTGCAGGTCTGTATACGGTCTGTCTGACAATATCAAACCCGGATACTGCCAATTATTGTTGGGATAAATTTTGTGATACGATTTATGTAAACATTACACACAATTGTGAAGCCGATTTTTCCCCAGTCCTGGATTCATTGAATCCCGTACCGAACACCTACATGTTTTACGATCAATCAACAGGTAATCCGAACAGTTGGCTATGGATGTTCGGAGATGATTCTTTATCCACCGAACAGAATCCGGTCCACAGATTCCTGTCTTCAGGGGAATTTCATGTCTGTCTTTTGATAGCCGAAGAAGATTCAACCGGGACTCTGTGTTATGATTCCCTCTGCCAGGATATTATTACACCTGAATATTTTGATCTCGGCGGTCATTTGTTTGCCGGAAATTTTCCAATCAACAACCCTTTAAGTACCGGAGATACAGGCCTGGTTTACCTTTACCGGATTAAAAAAAATATCCTCACTCTATATGATTCATCACTTTTTACACAATACGGATACTACGCTTTTCCTCAAAAACTGAATGGCACATACATTCTGAGAGCCGAATTAACCAGAGGCTCTGCAAATTATTCAAAATATTTCCCAACCTATTTCACTAACAACCTTAACTGGACATCGGCAGATCTTGTCAATCTTACCGATAGCAACTCTTACCATTCCGACATCCATTTGATCCCGACAATTGATACACTCAAAGGTGCTTCAGCTATAAAGGGATTTGTCAAAGACGGTGACAGGAACCTTCTTGCCGCTGAAATACCCTTTGCCGAAGTTTTGCTCTATAGTGATCAGATGAAACCTTTGAATTTCTCTATCACGGATATTACAGGTCATTTTGAATTTCCTGAACTCCCTTCAGGTACTTATAATGTACAGGTTGAGGTTCCCGGACTATATTCACGTGTCACGAAAATAACACTCGATCCTGAGCATCCCGTTGCAGATAGCATCATTCTTGAAGTGTTCAGTCATGATGTCACCGGAATTGAGGATCACAAACCCGCACAAACAATTGAAATAAGCACTATTTATCCAAATCCCGTGGAGGACAGAATCCGGTTTGATGTTTTATCACAAAAAAATCTTATTCTGACGATCGACATTGTGAATGTAACCGGTCAGATCAGGGATACCCGGACCATTGCGATAAATGCAGGAACAGTTCCTGTTTCAATGGAAGTCAACCATCTGCCAGATGGATTTTATTTTCTTTCAATTCGTTCCGTTTATGACAATCTGATTATTTCCAGGAAATTTTTAAAGTATTAAAGATTCAATCTGAATCCCCTGAGTTTTATCTGTTGAACTTAGTCATTAATCTGACTATAAAGCATTAATCCTTATCGTTGGGGCATAAATCCGGGATTGCTTTTTGGTGAATAAAAAAAACATTGTACTTTTAATCGCGAAAATAGATCCTGCCCGGGACCATACATGATCAGCGAAAAAGAGATCGTTTCCCTGTGTTTGAAAAATGATGTAAGAGCACAGGAGTTTTTTTACCGCCTTTTTGCCGGAAAGATGTTTGGTGTTTGTTTGCGTTATGCAGGAAGTATAATGGAAGCGGAAGATATTTTGCAAGAGGGATTCATACGTGTTTTCAAGAACCTTCACCATTTCCGGTTCGAAGGATCACTTGAAGGATGGGTGCGACGCACAATGGTTAATTCTGCTATAAATTACTATAAAAAACAGCTCAGGTTCAAAAATGAGATCGGACTTAATGAAGCAATTACATTTGCAACTAATATGGATGACGGACTGTCTAAATTAGCATTGGACGAGTTGTTAAATATAATTCATGATTTGCCTGTCGGATACAGGACGGTTTTCAATTTATATGCGATAGAAGGATATACCCACAAGGAAATCGGGGCACTTCTCGGAATTTCCGAGAATACATCTAAATCACAATTTTCCAGGGCCAGAAATGCTATCCAGATGGCGCTGGGGAAAATAAAAAGTGAAAGACCGGGCTGAAATATCTTATTTAATTGCAGAATGGAAGACAATCAATATCTGGAAAATAAATTCAGGGAAGCATTCAAGAATTTTGAACGGACTCCGCCCGAAGACACCTGGAAAGGTCTGAGAAGTGTTCTTCATCCTGAACCAAGGCATATTGGATTCTGGGCAGGAATCATCCAGATGCCGCAAAATTCACGGTTTCTCCGGTTTACTGTCGGTGTTGCTGCAATTGCTATAATTCTTTTTCTGATAATATTCTGGATCGCATATGGCGATCACAGGGCTATACGTGGTCATGCCTATGCCGGAGAAAGCAGACTTTCAAGAGGAACTGCATATCTTTTCAAGGTCGAAGACCGGTCAATACCTTACGACTCAGTCAGACATTATAGTTCTGCCATTGTAAACGATAACGGATCGTATAAATTTATTAATGTGAAACCGGGAAAATATCTTCTCAGAGTCGTCCCGGAATCTACCGCTTTTTCGAATAAGAACTACAAGCCATCCTGGTATGACCAACATGAATACACCGGGGAAGCACATCTTATTGAATTGAAATCTGATGACCTGGAAATCGATGTCCACCTGGTACCTGACTCAGCAAGGGAAAGGAAATAAATACATAATACGGGTTATTGATTATCGTCTGCAAACCATTCGGCAAATGAGTTTGCCGTTTCCCGTAACCGCAGACTGTGAAGGCTGATCCCTTCGGGTAACAGTTTACGGATCCTTGATGCAAAATCCACCAGCATATTTTCGCTTGTAGGCTGATAAGGTACGAGAACAATATTCTTGAAAGGTTCCCCCATTTTTTGTAATTCTTTTACCAGATCTTCAGAATAAAGGATCAATGCATGATCGAGAGGATGAATAATATTCATACTGATCATTTTTTTCAGATCGCTGAAATCTATGACCATACCGGATTTTACAGAATGAGGATTCTTTTCCGGGGAACCGATTACGGTAACAGATAATTCGTAAGAGTGACCATGGATATTTTTGCAAGCTCCGTCATGACCTTTTAAAGCATGAGCGGCCTCAAACCTGAATTGTTTCGTCACTCTGATCCTGTTCATTTTATTAAATTACACACAAAATTACTCATTCCTGTTATGATTGCAAACTGGCTTTCGAAGTAGCGAACATATCTCAAATTATATTAAGGTGTTCTATCAGGATCTTTACACCAATTCCAATAAGAACCAAACCGCCGGCTATTTCTGCCCACCTGGCCGGAATAAAGGAGGATTTCCCGCCGAGACGGGATCCAATAATCGAAATGAAAAAAGTTATCAGGAAGATTGTAATGATAACCTGAAAAATATTGACATGGATAAAACCAAGACTGATACCGGTAGCGAGAGCATCGATGCTTGTTGCAAGTGAAAGGCTAAACAGTACTACTGTTTTCCTTATATCCATTAATTTCTTTTTCTCTCCGATTTTAAATGATTCTATTATCATCCTGAAACCGATAAACGTAAGAATTCCAAAAGCGAGCCAGTGATCAAAGGAAGAGATGACCGACTGGATACCCCTGCCTATAAGCCAGCCGAGGAGGGGCATCATACCCTGGAAGAATCCAAAAAAATATGCCATTTTTATGATTTCCTTCCATTTCAGTTTACAGGTAGCTCCGGCGCTAAGCGATACTGCAAAACAATCCATAGATAAGCCGAGACTGATAAGCAAAATTTCAGGGAATGTCATAGAGTTGTTAAAAATTTACCGGTCAGGGGCAGGTTAACTCCGGATTGTATATTAACAAAGCAGGTTAACGATCTTTTCAAGCCATTTTCCATCGACCATATCAAAGTTATTCAGGACATCGCTGTCGATATCAAGCACCCCGATAACCTTACCATCCGGATTCTTTAAAGGAACAACAATTTCTGACTTTGAATGAGGATCACAAGCAATATGACCATTGAATTTATGGACATCGGGCACTATGATTGTTTTATTCTGATCAATCCCAGTCCAGCAGACACCGGTATGTTTTTTCAGGACCTGGCAGGCAAGCGGTCCCTGGTATGTCTTTACTGTGAGTTCTCCCCCTTTCAGCATGTAAAAACCTGTCCAGAAGAAATTATCCATTTTATGATGCAAAACAGCAATAATGGTAGCCATCCTCGCATCCATGTCCTCTGATTTTGGCATCAGAGTCTCGAGCTGTTCGTAAAGCCTCTTATAGCGAGCATTTTTATTGGATATTGTCATGAGGCTTCAGGCTATATCGAGTTCAACGGTGAAATGACGCATAATCGGGGCTTCCTTAACGATCTTATACCCTTTTTGTATCTCTTTCCGGCGTTCCCAGATATTTTTTAGTGCAACAGCTGCCACATCAAGATGACTGTTTGTATAGACCCTGCGGGGAATAGCAAGCCGCATGAATTCCAGTGCAGGATACCGGTTCTCACGGGTCACAGGATCCCGGTCAGCCAGCAGTGTTCCAATTTCCACCGCCCTGACACCGGCTTCGAGGTAAAGCTCAATTGCAAGTGTTTGAGCCTGAAATTCTTCTTTTGGAAGATTAAGCAGGAAACGTTTTGCGTCCACAAATACTGCATGTCCACCAATTGGTTTCTGAACCGGAATACCAAATTCGATCAGACGGTTCCCGAAATAATGAACCTGGTTTATCCTGGATTCAAGGTAGTCAAAGTCGATTCCCTCATAAAGTCCCTGGGCAACGGCGTTCATATCGCGACCCGACATCCCGCCATATGTAACGTATCCTTCAAACAGGATGTTAAAAACACTTGCTTTACAGCAAAGAGCCTTATCACGCATGGCAATGAATCCGCCCATATTTACGATCGCGTCCTTTTTGCAGCTCATGGTCATAATATCGGCACAGGAAAAGAAATCCCTTACAATCTCCTTAACTGATTTATCGCCGTATTTAGGTTCCCTGAGCTTGATAAAATATGCATTTTCGGCAAAACGTGCGCCATCAACAACAACCATTTTCCCATATTTATCAGCTATCCGGCGTATCATTTGCATGTTCTCAATAGAGACAGGTTGTCCCCCGGATGAATTACATGTAGCGGTAACAATGATAAAAGGAACCCGGTCACTATTTTCTTTAAGTACTTTTTCCAGTTTAACCGGATCCACATTCCCTTTGAAAGGATGTTCAACGGATGTATTAAAAGCTTCATCAATAGTACAATCCAACGCATAAGCCTTCCTGAATTCGATATGTCCCTTGGTTGTATCAAAATGGGAGTTTCCCGGAACGATATCACCTTCCTTGACCAAAACAGAAAAAAGTACATTTTCGGCAGCTCTTCCCTGGTGAGTAGGCAGAAAGTATTCAAAACCAAGAATCTCAAGTATGGCAGTCTTCATTTTATCATAAGAGGACGCACCTGCATAACTTTCATCACCAAGCATCATTTCCGACCATTGTAAGTTACTCATCGCACCGGTACCTGAGTCGGTAAGCAGATCAATAAAAACCTGTTCGCTTTTCAACTGAAAAAGATTGAATTTAGCATCCCTGATCCATTGTTCCCGCTCTTTGCGGGTGCTTCTCCTGATAGGCTCCACCATCTTGATCCTGTATGATTCTGCGAAAGGTAATTTCATAAGGGTTTTGTTAAATAAAAAAACAAAGTTAGAATTTTTTTTAACTCAAATTTATTTCGCTGCTCCTTGCCTATTTGCTAAAAATCACGTAGGTTTGTCAGAATGAAAACAGCTCATTCATTTATTCAAAAGTAAAATCAGAGGAGGACAAACTACAATGACTACAATCAAAGATGAAACAAGGAAAACCGGTCTGACTAAACTTACAGATCTTTATGTCTTAGCCAAAAAATCCAGAAGAAAAAAACTTGCAGTTGCAGTCGCTCATGACGAACATTGCATGGAGGCAATCTGCGCAGTGAATAAATTAGGACTTGTTGAGGCGATGCTTGTCGGTAATGAAAAGAAGATTAAAGACTTAAGTATAAAGCTTAAGCTTGATATTTCAGGAATGAAGATATTTAATGAAGAGGTTGATGCGAATGCAGTAAAATTTGCAGTTAAGCTGGTAAAAGATAATAAAGCTGATGTTCTGATGAAAGGAAACGTCCCGACGGCAACATTTCTCAGGGGTGTGTTGGATAAGGAGAATGGACTCCGGAAAGGAGATGTGCTTTCCCATTTTGCGTTATTTGAGGTACCGACTTATCACAAATTGCTTGGAGTAAGTGATGCAGCAATGATCCCTGCACCGGATTTCAAAACTAAAATAGCATTGATCAATAATGCAGTTGAATTCATGAATAAATTGGGTTATGACAGGCCCAAAGTCGCTATACTTGCCGCAGTTGAGATGGTTAATGAGTCGATGCCGGCTACAATTGATGCAGCGGTACTTTCCAAAATGAACCAACGGGGACAGATCAGGAATTGTATAATTGATGGTCCTCTTGCATACGACAATGCGGTAAGTAAAGAAAGCGCAAGGCATAAAGGAATTGTCAGCGATGTTGCAGGTGATGCAGATCTGCTCATAGTTCCCGATATTGAGGCCGGGAACATTCTATATAAAGCATTTGGTTTTTCTGCAAATGCTAAACTAGCTGCCGTCGTTTTAGGGGCAGCAGCTCCAATTGTATTAACCTCACGGTCGGATACTGAAGAATCCAAGCAAGCCAGCATAGTGATGGCTGCCGCAATTTCCTGATCACTCCAGAAACAAAATCTTACTTATGTCCAACAAATTATTTATTACAAAGCCGATTCAGGAATTACTTAATGAAGCGGCAGATAACAAACACGGATTAAAAAAAGCCTTATCCGTCACAAATCTGACAACACTTGGAATCGGAGCAATTATTGGCGCCGGCATTTTTGTATTGACCGGCCAGGCCGCAGCACAGTACGCCGGACCTGCCATTGTTCTCTCATTTATAATTTCAGGATTAGCATGTGCCTTCGCCGGTTTATGTTATGCAGAATTTGCTTCGATGATCCCCATCGCAGGAAGCGCTTATACCTATGCATATACTACTCTCGGTGAATTTATGGCATGGATAATCGGCTGGGATCTTATATTGGAATATCTTTTTGCTGCTTCAACCGTTTCAGTAGGATGGAGCGGATATATCGTCAGTTTTTTAAGGGATTTCGGTATTAATCTGCCGATGGAATATTGCTATGCAACGGGAACTGATCTTATTAAGTATGATCTGGGATGGGTCCAAAAAACACCCGAATTGGTCAAGCATCTTCTGAGTACGGGGATAAATCCTGAAGCTCTTCCACAGGCCGATGCTATTATTAATTTACCAGCCATGTTCATTATTGCGGCCATCACAACGCTTCTCGTTATCGGGATCAAGGAATCAGCCGGATTCAACAATGTAATGGTCATAACTAAAGTGGGGGTTATCATAATTTTTGTGATCATAGGTTTTTTCTTTGTAAAGAATGCGAACTGGCATCCATTTATTCCCAAGAATACCGGAGAATGGGGGCATTTCGGTTTTTCGGGGATCCTTCGGGCTGCTGGTGTTATTTTCTTTGCCTATATAGGATTTGATGCGGTATCCACGGCAGCCCAGGAGGCGAAAAATCCGCAGAAGCACATGCCTATTGGTATTCTTGGTTCCCTGACTGTTTCAACAATCCTTTATATACTTGTTGCGATTGTTCTTACGGGAATCGTTGCTTACCCGGAACTGCTTGTCCCCGATCCGGTTGCAGTCGGAGTGAATGCGATGGGACAGAAACTTTTCTGGCTCAGGCCTGTCGTTAAGATCGCCGCTATTGCAGGATTAAGCTCCGTTATTCTCGTCATGCTGCTTGGCCAACCCAGGATTTTCTATTCTATGGCAAAAGATGGATTATTACCGCCCACTTTTTCCAGGGTACATCCCAGATTTAAAACACCCTGGCTGAGCACTATTGTTACCGGAGTTGTAGCCATGATATTTGGAGGGATATTACCGATCAGCATTTTAGGTGAATTAGTTTCGATCGGAACGCTTCTTGCATTTGCAATCGTCTGTGTCAGCATAATCATTTTAAGAAAGTCACGTCCCGATCTTGATCGTCCATTCAGGACTCCATGGGTCCCGGTTATTCCGATTCTTGGAGCAGGATTCTGTCTGTTGCAGATGATTTCTCTTCCCGGTGACACCTGGCTTCGTCTTATAGTCTGGATGGCCATCGGACTTTCAATATACTTCACATATGGAATAAAGAAAAGTAAGCTTCAAAAGCGATTTAATGCTCCCAATAAAGAATAAAGAATATGAACGACGCCAGGATTCTTGCTATTAATCCCGGTTCTACATCGACTAAAATTGCTGTTTATCAGAACGCTAATCCTATTTTTCTGAAAAATATAAAGCATTCGCCTGAAGAACTGGCCCCCTTCGCTAAAATTACCGATCAGTTTGAATTTCGAAAGAATATTATTCTCCAGCAATTAAAGGAAGCTGATATTCAACTGGATAATGTCCTTGCTGTAATGGGTAGAGGAGGTCTTCTGAAACCTATCCCTTCGGGTGTATATGCGGTTAATGAGGCCATGATCCGTGATCTGAAAAACAGTCCGTTAGGAGAACACGCCAGTAACCTGGGTGGCCTGATTGCTCATGACCTTGTTAAGTCGCTCCCCAATGCCAAAGCATATATAGTTGATCCTATTGTTGTTGATGAAATGGATGATATAGCCCGTGTTGCAGGTCATCCATTATTTGAAAGAAAATCCATCTTCCACGCATTGAATCAGAAAGCAATCGCCCGGGATTTTGCAAAATCGACCCACCGGAAATATGAAGACCTTAACCTTATCGTGGTTCACCTTGGGGGAGGAATTACTGTTGGTGCACATAAAAAAGGGAAAGTCATCGATGTTAACCAGGGACTTGACGGCGAAGGTCCATTTAGTCCGGAACGAAGTGGTACACTTCCTGTCGGGGAACTTATCCGGCTTTGTTTCAGTGAAAAATACAGCCTTAAAGAGGTTCAGAAAATGAATAAGGGAGCAGGCGGATTAGTCGCCTATCTCGGAACGAACGACGCTGCAGAGGTTGAAAAAATGGTAGAGACCGGAGATTCAAAGGCTGAACTCATTTATCATGCAATGGCTTATCAGGTGGCAAAAATGGTTGGAGAGATGTACACAGTTTTAAAATGTGAAGTTGATGCAATTCTGATAACAGGAGGCATTGCCTATGATAAAAATTTTGTAAACTGGATACAGGAACGTATCTATAAAATTGCTCCTGTACACGTTTACCCGGGAGAAGATGAGATGCGGGCACTTGCAATAAACGGATTGATGGTGATCCGTGGTGAACACGAAGTCAGGGAGTACAAATAACCTTAAGCATTTCCCTTACGATATTCTCCGTCCCCTGCTGGATCTGAACAATGCCGGCATCCAGCATATAACAGGGAGTTGTAAAAATTTTGCGGACCGGATCTGTTACAACTTCTCCGTGTGTTGTTTGAGTATATTTGTTGCCTGACTTTTCGATAAAAGCCCGGGAATCCGGGTCCTGTCCCGTAGTCAGGTTTGCTCCTTTAAATAACCTTCCAAGGATAACCGGGGCAATACACATAGCACCAATCGGTTTTTTAGCCTCGAACATACCTTTGATTGCTTTCTCAACATCGGGATTGACCTTACATTGATCCCCCTCAAATGCCCATGAACAAAGATTTTTTGCTGCCCCAAAACCTCCAGGGAAAATAAGAGCATCAAACTCATTTGCATGAAATGAGGAAAGTGGCTTTATGTTCCCCCTTGCTATCCTGGCAGCTTCCGCCAATACATTTCTGGATTCACTCAACTCTTTGCCCGTGAGGTGATTCAGAACGTGATGTTGTTTGATATCAGGAGCAAAACACTGATAAGTTGCGCCGAGTTTTTCTATAGCCAGTAAAGTCAGAACTGACTCATGGATTTCAGCACCATCAAAAACTCCGCAACCAGATAAAACTACTGCAAATTTTTTCATAGGTTAAAGTGTTTATGAACCCGTCCATAACCCCTATCCTTCAAGAGGAAAGGCACATGGAGAGTTCTTTATGTCAGTATTAAACAACTATCTAAAATTAAGAAAAAATTATTTCAGGAGAGCCAATAATTATAAATTTGCATTTAATTACTATTTTAAAAACTCTGATTCTCCATTACCGATGAAAAAAATCCAGATGGTCGACTTGCAAAGTCAGTACATGCATATTAAAAACGAAATCGATTATGGCATCCAGGAGGTGATTAATTCCTGTGCTTTTATAAACGGACCTGCCGTTAAAAATTTTCAGGAATCCCTTGAGAGATATTTGGGCGTCAGGCATGTTATTCCTTGTGCCAACGGTACAGATGCCTTACAGGTTTCAATGATGGCTCTCGGATTAAAACCCGGCGATGAAGTGATCACCGCTTCCTTTACATTTATTGCAACTGCGGAGGTAATCGCATTGCTTCAACTTACTCCTGTACTGGTCGATGTGGATCCTGATACCTATAACATTGATCCCGGATCAATTGAAAAGGCAATCACTTCTAAGACAAAAGCGATAGTACCTGTTCACCTTTTCGGTCAGTGTGCCCCCATGGAAAAGATCCTTGAAATCGCAAAAAAACATAATCTGTATGTCATTGAGGACAACTGTCAGGCCATAGGCTCTGATTATATTTTCCGGGATGGTTCTTTAAAAAAATCCGGAACCATTGGCCATGTCGGCTGTACTTCATTTTTCCCTTCAAAGAACCTTGGATGCTATGGTGACGGAGGGGCTATTTTCACTAATGACGATGAATTGGCCCGTCAACTCCGGATTATAGTGAATCATGGGATGACCGTACGTTATTATCATGATTATGTCGGAGTTAATTCGCGTCTTGACAGTATTCAGGCGGCTGTCCTGAGAGTCAAGCTCGACCATCTTGATGAATATGCCTCCAGGCGCAGAAAAGCGGCTGATTTTTATGACCAGGCATTTGATAATCATCCAAAATTGAAAATCCCATCCCGTTACAGTAAATCCAGTCATGTGTTTCATCAGTATACTCTGGTTACAAAAGATACAGACCGGCAGGAACTGATCAGATATCTTAATTCCAGAGGAGTTCCGGCCATGGTATATTATCCGGTACCTCTTCATCTCCAGAAAGCGTATCTTGATCCAAGGTATAAACCGGGTGATTTTCCTGTTACGGAATATCTTTCAGAGAGAGTGGTCTCTTTGCCGATGCATACTGAGCTGGATATGGAACAATTGAATTTTATTACAAAATCGGTGCTTGAGTTTTTACATAACTGACCATGGAAAAAGAATTTTATGCCCACGAAACGGCTGTCATTGATGAAGGATGCAAGATAGGTAAGGGAACGAAAATATGGCATTTCACACATATTATGAAAGGATGTATAATAGGTGAGAACTGCAACCTCGGTCAAAACGTGGTCGTATCGCCCGAAGTAGTTTTGGGCAGTAATGTCAAAGTACAGAACAATGTTTCCATTTATACTGGTGTAATTTGTGAGGATGATGTTTTCCTTGGCCCGTCCATGGTTTTTACTAATGTCATCAATCCCCGCAGTCATATCCTCCGGCGGGATCAATTTCAGAGAACACTTGTCAGAAGAGGGGCATCAATCGGGGCTAATGCTACAATAGTTTGCGGGAATGAGATTGGGGAATTTGCTTTCATCGGGGCAGGGGCTGTTGTAACAAAAGATGTTCCAGCTTATGCCCTGATCCTTGGTAATCCAGGACGCCTTGCAGGCTGGATGAGTGAATATGGGCACCGGTTGCACTTCGATGAAAAAGGTATTGCAATCTGTCCTGAAGGACATGACAGGTACCGGCTTGAAGAAGACGGGAGAGTAACAAAACTTGGGAAATAGTTTATGACAGAAAAAAAACATGTTTTCAATTTTGCCCTTATTGGTGCGGCGGGTTTTATAGCTCCAAGGCATATGAGAGCCATAAAAGAGACCGGGAATGTACTGGTTGCGGCCCTCGATCCCTATGATGTGATGGGAGTCATAGACAGCTATTTTCCTGAGGCAGATTTTTTCATTGAACCTGAACGGTTTGACCGCCATCTGGATAAACTACGTCGCCTGGCTCTAGCGAAAAGCAGAATGAATGATATCAAGGTTGATTATGTAAGTATTTGTTCTCCTAACTACATGCATGACTCCCATATACGTCTTGCCTTGAGAAATGATGCGCATGCTATTTGCGAAAAACCCATCGTGCTTAATCCCTGGAATCTCGACGCCCTGAAGGTCATTGAAAATGAAACAGGAAAAAAAGTATATACGATCTTGCAACTGAGGCTCCATCCCGCAATAAGAGGACTGTATGATAAAATCCAGAAAAATCCTGATAAGAAAATTTATGATCTGGATCTCACATATATTACTTCCAGAGGAAAATGGTACTCACGGTCCTGGAAAGGAGATATACCAAAATCAGGCGGAATAGCCACCAATATAGGAGTACATTTTTTCGACATGCTCTCATGGATATTCGGAAAAGTAAAAGAAAACAAAGTTCACCTCCTGACCGACAGGAGAGGGGCCGGTTTTCTGCGTCTTGAGAAAGCCAATATCAGGTGGTTTTTAAGCATCGATCAGGAAGATATACCACCCGAAATCCGGAAAACGGGAAAACGCACTTACCGGTCTCTTCTGATGGATGGTAAAGAAGTTGAGTTTAGTGAAGGATTTACAAACCTTCATACTGAAATGTACAGGGAGATTTTAGCTGGCAGAGGTTTTGGGATTACAGATTCCAAACAAAGCATTGAGATAGTTCATCATATCCGGAATGAATATCCCATAGGTATAAAAGGAGATTACCATCCGATTCTGAAAAATATTAAGATGTAATAAAAATTCTTTTATGAAGATTCTGGTAACCGGGGGGACAGGATACATAGGTTCACACACTGTTGTTGAGTTACAGGCAAGGGGATTTGAAGTTGTTATAGTTGACAATCTTTCAAACTCTTCGATCACAGTTGTCGATAATATTAAGAAGATAACTGGAATCAGGCCAGGATTTGAAGAATTTGATCTTACAGATTCCAAAAGGACGGCACAATTTTTCAGATCAAATAAAGATTTAAGAGCCATTGTGCATTTTGCTGCATATAAAGCCGTTGGTGAGTCGGTGGAATTTCCGTTGAAATATTATTACAACAATCTTGTTTCTCTGATTAACATCCTGGAAGGGATGAAGGAAAACGGAATACATAACATCGTTTTTTCTTCATCATGCACAGTTTACGGGCAGCCTGAAATCCTTCCTGCCCGTGAAGATACGCCAATACAAAAAGCAGTTTCACCATATGGGAATACAAAGCAAATTTCAGAGGAGATAATAACCGATACCAGTGTTACAGCCGACATAAAGGCAATACTGTTACGTTATTTCAATCCGATCGGAGCTCATGATTCGGCTATCATAGGGGAGCTGCCAATCGGAGTTCCTAACTGTTTGATGCCCTATATCACTCAGACGGCAATCGGTAAACATCCTTTTCTCCGTATATGGGGAGATAATTATAATACACCTGATGGTACAGCAATCCGTGATTATATTCACGTCGTCGACCTCGCGAAAGCGCATGTGATTGCGGTAGAACGTATGCTCAAAAATAAAACAAAACAAAAGATCGAGATATTTAATCTGGGCACAGGAAAAGGATTCTCTGTTATGGAGGTCATCAAGTCATTTGAACGTTCTACCGGGATTAAACTCAACTACAAAATTATGGGTAGAAGACCGGGAGATGTTGAAAAAGTATGGGCCGATACGGAATATGCCAATAAAGAAATGAATTGGAAAGCTGAAAAGACACTCGATGAAATGACCTGTTCAGCCTGGAAATGGGAACTGGCATTGGCACAAAAAAATTCGAAACAGGGAGGTAGGAAAACTTAAGAAGTGATGAAAACAATCTTAATTACCGGAGGAGCAGGATTTATTGGCTCACATGTTGTAAGACGGTTTGTAAGAAATTATCCTGATATTAAAATTGTAAATCTTGACAAACTGACTTATGCAGGTAACCTTGCCAATCTGAAGGATATTGAAACGGAGCCGAACTACGAATTCCTGAAGGCCGACATAATTGATGCAGGGCTACTGAACAGCATCTTTAATCAGTACAGGTTTGACGGTGTTATTCATCTTGCCGCAGAATCGCATGTCGACCGGTCGATCAGCAGCCCGATGGAATTCATCTTCGCCAACATCGTCGGAACAGTCAACCTGCTCAATGCCGCCCGTTCAATATGGAATGATTTGAAGGGAAAACGGTTTTATCATATATCCACTGATGAGGTATATGGTTCCCTGGGGAATACGGGTTTCTTCTATGAATCTACTGCTTATGACCCGAGAAGTCCTTATTCGGCTTCAAAGGCAAGTTCTGATCATCTGGTAAGAGCCTATTGGCATACATATCACCTTCCAATAGTGATTTCCAATTGTTCGAACAATTACGGACCTTTTCAGTTTCCGGAGAAACTAATTCCCCTTTCGATAAATAACATAAGAAATGGAAAACCAATCCCCATCTACGGCAGGGGTGAGAATATCCGCGACTGGCTTTATGTTGAAGACCATGCAGCGGCTATCGACATGATCTTTCACAAAGGGAAACACGGAGAGACATATAATATAGGGGGACATAATGAATGGAAAAATATCGACCTGATCCATCTTTTATGCAAGATAATGGATAAAAAGCTGAATCGCCCACAAGGGGCTTCTTCCCGGCAGATCACTTTTGTCAAAGACAGGGCAGGGCATGATTTACGGTATGCCATCGACTCAACAAAAATTCAACGGGAATTGGGATGGAAGCCATCGCTTCAGTTTGCAGAAGGACTCGAAAAGACAGTTGAGTGGTATCTGGAAAATGAGGGATGGATGAAAAATGTCACATCAGGCGACTACCAGAATTATTACGAGAACCAGTATAATAAGAGATGATAACCAACACAGGAGTTGGTCTCATCTGTTAACAGGCAGGATTTATACCCCGGAAACCTCCACCTCATTCCCGATTTTGGAGATCAATC
>Ga0172367_10001922_pt1 | contig 29343 bp, 26 predicted proteins | sample Lak10m_FD_114542 | JGI IMG/M metagenome (GOLD analysis project Ga0172367, IMG submission 114542) | Freshwater microbial communities from Kabuno Bay, South-Kivu, Congo - kab_022012_10m | ecosystem: Environmental > Aquatic > Freshwater > Lake | place: Democratic Republic of the Congo: South-Kivu...
CGAGGCCGCGCTGCACGGTTGCGTGTACTGGAGGACCGTGGCCAGGCAGCTGGTGCAGGAGCACGGCCTGCAGTCCCTGGCCGCGGCAGACACGTTCCTGCTCTCCGCGAGCGACTTCGCGGCGTCCCTGGGCCAGCGCGGCGTGCTCGAGGAGCTGCTCCGGAAGCCCTTGGTGTTGTTCCACGCCCTGCTCTACTCGCCCTGGGTCAAGCCCGTGAGGGCGGCGCTGGTGGCCTCGCACGACGCCAACGTGTCCGCGCTGCTGCGCGGCTGGAGCTCGGAGCTCGCGAGGAGGGCGCGGGCGAGGGCCAAGAAGACCGTGGCGGAGGACGCGCGGGACATCGAGGAAGAGCTGGAGCGCGACCTGGACCTGCCCAACTCCACCCTGCAGGGCCTGGGCGGCCAGAGGAGGCTGCTGGGCCTGTGGGAGGACACCAGGGACAGGCTGCGGTCGTTCCCGTTTTACTCGCTGGTGCGCGCTGCGGTGGCCAACGTGTCCCTGCCAGTCAGCAGGGCGACCACCGAGCAGCAGCTGTGGCTGGTCGACGCCTTCGTGTGGAAGGGCGTGCGCTTCGAGGGCAGCTGCCCGATCGCGAGCTCCTTCGCGTCCCTCGTGCGGCAGGCCGTGGGCGTGTGCGGCGACTACTACGCCCACCTCGCCGAGCTCAACGCCCCTCCCCTGGTGAGGAAGCGCTTCAGGGACATCCTGCCCGCAGCGCCAAAGGCCAGCGTGTCCCTGCCCTCGCCAAGCAGGCCCCAGATCTTCGGGTGGATCCTGGACTCGCTGGGCTTCTCCCTGGACGACGCCAGGACTTTCCTGTCCGAGCCGTGCCCCCGCAAAGACTGCATCAAGGACAACAAGTGGACTGCGAGCTACATCGCGGAGAGCGCCCTGTTCTGCGACCTGGAGAGCGTCATGTTCTGCTCGGCGCACAGGAACGACCTGGTGATGAGCACGGTGTTCATGGTCCTCGTCTACGTGGCCGTGAGCCTGCTGTGCGGGTACCTCGGTCTCTACGGCGTCAGCACTGCTTTTTTTCTGGCGATCCCCGTCCTGGCCGTGTGGTACAGCCTGGGCGTGTCCCCGCGCTGCTTCCCCATGGTCCCCACGTGCCTCCTCGACGACGTCATCGCCGCCCTCAAGGGCCTGTTCCCAGTCAGGGCCGTGCTGCCGCCCCTGCTGGTGGTGGGCCCCAGAGAGCTGAGGAGCTGCTCGGAGCTCAACTTCACGTCCTGGGAGGACCCCCTGGCCTTCGCTGCGTGCGACCTGGGCTTCTGCGACGGCCTGGACGACACCAAGTTCCTGGGCGTGAGCCGCTGGGACTTCAGGCAGATGCGCGAGCGGGCCTACTCTCCCGACGCCGACGCGTACCGCGTCTGCGCGAGCGTGACGTCAACCTACACGATCCCTGTCGTCCTCGCGGCGGGCTTCGTCGTGGCCGTGGCGGCCGCGCTTGCGCTTTCTGCCATCGCTCTGGCGGGGCCGTGCGTCAACATCCTATGGCAGGTTGTGTTGTACAACCACTCGGGTAAAAACAGAGATATTTAAGCTGCTTTCATTGAACGCGTGCAAACTGCATGCACCGCCCGCAGAAGATAGACGTCTGCATGTTCTTCACCGCGGTGGCCGTGTGTGTCGTGACCTACTTTGTAGTCCTCACGCTTCTCGAGAGTATAGAAGTGGACTGAGCTGCGACTGCTGGTCTAGCTTCACCTTGAGGAACACGTGGACGTCATCGCGATCTGGCGCTGGGGCGTCGAGGTTCACCGAGATGGTCTGCCAATTTCCAATGACGAGGTGCAAGACAAACACGGCGGTGAAGACCAGCGTCGCATAGACGTACTCTTCGATCTTCATTTCAAAGTGAATTTCCCTGTGAGTTTTAATACAATCGCAGCGCGTCAATCGCTCCAGTCGCTGTCGCTCTCCTCGCTGGCTGTTTCGCTGGCGCTGCTGCTGCTCTCGGACGTATCTCGCCTGCCGTGCCTCGACGGGCACTGACTCGCAAAGTGCCCGAGCTTCCCGCAGACCCTGCACTTGTCGTACTTTTCGCAGAGCTCCGAGACTATCGCGTCCATCTCGTCTTCGCTTAGGTGTTGCGTGGTGTACTTCCACCCCCTGACGTTCTCCGCGCCCACTGCTTCTGCTTGGGCCAAGAACTCGTTCCTCTCCCAAGACTCGTGGTCCTGGTGCAGAGCGTGCTTGGAGAGCAGGGGGATTTCCTTAGGAACTCCTTGGCACCACTTAGTGGCTAGCACCTTCTTGTTCATGTGCTGCTCAATTCTTCTGTCGATGTGTTGGGACTTGCCAACGTACCTCTTGCCGTCGGGGAACTCCAATACGTACACTCCGCTCCTCGAGAGCTTTCTCTTGGCAGGCTTGGGCTTGTAAGGCTCTTTTCTGAGAAGTTCACCAGTAAACGTGGTTTTCGCGAAGCAGTTGCTGACAAAGTGCCCGTACCTGCCGCACCGAAAGCAGGTTCCTGGCGACGCGCTTGACATTCGCCAACGTATCATTGAATTTTTGCTACCAATCTACTTGTCTTAAAAAAAGGAATTTAATATTAAAAAGCTTTTGTAATATTACAAAAGAATCAGCAAAAAATTTAATATTAAATTTCAAAGTTTGTCTTTTGTAATATTAAATTTGCTTTTTAATATTACAAATTTATGGGTTTTGTAATATTAAAAATTTCTGCCTTTAAATTCTGCGAATTCACTTCCGAACGCTTTTTCGCGCCCACGCCACGCCAAGTGGCACACGTTGCATAAAAAAGAAAACTCAATCCTGGCTGTGAGTAACCCAGGCGCCTGCTCCACCTACTCACAATCACACGCGCAACTGCAAGGAACGACCAAGTACAATGGCGAGCAGGACCGTGAAACGCAGGAGGCTGCTGACAGACTCTGCTGCACCTTCAGAGTCCGACGAAGGCGACAGCGGCGGGTCTGCACCGTCCTCGCCCGCTCCTCGCTCTACCTCTGGCGACCCCGCGTCTTCGCCTGCTCCTCGCTCTACCTCTGGCGACCCCGCGTCTTCGCCTGCCCGAGGCTCTCCGTCTGGCAACGCCGTGTCGTCCCAGAGCGCTGCCGCGCGGGAGTCTGTGCTCTCCTCCGAAGACGAGCGCATGATTGACGAGATGCTGAGCATGGAGGACGAGGAGGCCTCCCGCCCCCCAGCCAGGCGCAATCACTCGTTCAACGACGACGATAGCCATGACGACGAGGAATTCGTCGAGAGGGACATGCCCATCTCCCAGGCGAGGGCGGAAGAGTCCCTGAACGAGGACGAGGACTGCCCCCCGTACCTCCGCGCCGGCTTCATGCGCACGCACGAGGCGCTCTGCAACAAGGGCACGTACATCTTCGAGCTGCCCATGGACAACGTTCCCGACCAGTACAGCGTCCTGACAATCGCGCCCGAGCACGAGAGGACCATGGACTCTGCCAGCAAGTGCTTCAGGGTGGTGCCGCGGGACGACCTCAGCCACTACCTGCAGCCCTACGAGGGCTACTACCACTGCTACATGGACCGCTGCAACAGCGTGAATCTGTCGCAGCACGCCACGCTGGTGCTGTACTTTTACAGGGAGCTGCTGAGCTACATCAAGGCCAACGGGCTGACCAACTACGCCATCCCCTTGTCGCACCAGTCTCTTCGCAGGAGCAAGAAGCGGGACAGCGGCGTGCTGGGGCTGTCCGAGAACATCGTGGGCGGCGAGTCCTACTACGACGGCATGCCCGACGTGGACGACGGCCTGGTCAGCATCACCAAGGCGCTGAACGACAGGGACCACCAGAAGGGCCTGGAGCACCAGCTGGAGCGCGACGCTTTCACGATCCGCGTGGCTTTCACCGGCGCCATGTACAAGCTGGTGGACCCTTCCGAGCCAGGCGAGTTTTCCAGTAAGCAAGAGCTCTTCTGTGTGGTGATTGTCACGCCCAACGCCGGCTTCGACATGCACTCGTACATCACGGACTTTCTGCAGACGCCCCCGAAGAACCCGGGCTACAAGGAGCACTGGGCCGAGCTCCAGCTCTGCTACAAGCAGATTCAGATGTTCGAGGTCAACAACAACTGCGGGCTCTTCTGCGACCCTGCCAAGTACGACAACGACGTGGGTGGAAAGGGCGGCGTCGTCAGCGTGCTCAGCATGCTCAACCTGCCGTACAGGATGGCGCACGTCGTCCAGAAGATGGCCCCGCACGGCCTCAGGGTCACGGATTTTTCTGTGTTGGGCATGCCTGTCCTGTCGTACACGCGCGACGACGTCATGTCTGCGTACGAGAAGTACATGCACACCTACATCAGCAAGCAGGCAGAGCTGCACAACTCCTTCCTGCACCACTCCAAGGTGTTCTACGCGGCCTCCGACACCCAGCAGGCCGACCTTGCGTTCGACTTGCCCAGCTCGGGCGGCTGGCCGCTGAAGCACGTCCGCGACGCCGCAGACAACAGGCAGGTCTTTCTCAGGTTCGGCCTGTTCAAGTTCCCGATCGTCATGGACTACATGCCCCAGCGCTTCGTGGAGCGCATGACCAAGGAGTCGTTCTTCCTGAACCTCGGCACGCTGCCCCTGTCCGTGGAGAAGAAGAACAGGGACTTTAAGACCTTCGACGCCGACTCTGCCGGCCGCGGCATGATGCCCGACGCCCAGATACTGACGAGCAATACCCTCGCGACTCCCTGGGAGATCCTCACGACCTACTACGGCCCCAACGCTCGCCCCGAGGACGACTTCCGCGACGACAAGCTGATCAAGTGGTTCGAGGCGACCCGCCTGCACATCGAGAGCCTCATGGCCAGGGGCGAGATGACGCCGGAGGAGGCCATGGCGCAGATCGAGACGCACCTGGAGAGCTGCCTGGAGCAGCACAGGTGCATCCTGGACAACGACGGCTACGGCAGCCACCACTTTGAGCAGTGCAGGAAGATCACGAAGGGTGTCCACGACACCAAGCTCGCGACAGTGAGCGTCGAGGCCCTGCTCGACGTGCTGCGCGAGGACGTGGTGCCCGAGTCGATCCGGCACGACCCGTTCTTGTCCACGTCCTTTTCGCTGCTCTACCAGTGGCAGGACTACAACAAGGAGGGCAGGCTCAACGCGACGAACCTGGAGGCTGCCATCGAGATCATGCTTTCTTCGCTGCTGTGGGTTCTGGGCTCGCACCACCACTCCATCATCCCGTTCTTTCAGGGCGTGCTGATCATCTCCAACAGGGGCCACAACGAGATGCTGATTGACAAGCAGTTTTTCATCGACTGGCGCAAGCCCAACACGACGGGCGCGGGCGCGATACAGGAGCGCCTCAACAAGATGCTGGAGGAGCTCGGCCTCTGCTACAGGATCATGCGCGGCAGGGACAACAAGATCGTGTTTGTTAATCCCAACAGGAGCACGGAGGTCTCGCTCGAGCAGGAGAGCTGCGTGGTGACCGTGACGACTGGCGGTATGCCCGAGGTCCAGAGCAGGCCTTCCCCTGCTCTGAAGTACATGCCTCTGCTCATGCTCGAGCTGCGCGGCAGCAGCTCGCTCGACAACTACATCAGGCTGGTCTTCCCCCGCGACGCCGCCGCGCGCAACATCATCACGACCACGGTGGACCCAAAGAACACCAACGACAGGAAGGTCGCCCTGAAGGAGCAGATTGTGAACCCGTGCGTGGCGGGCATGTGCACGAACCAAAAGCGCGGCACGGACGAGCCTAAGACCATCATCTGCGTCACACACGTCTGCGACCCCGGGGCGCCTGCCTTCAAGCGCCTGGAGGACCCCGGCTGCGAGCTCAACGACGTCAAGTGCGAGGTCAACGACGGCCGCTCCAAGCTGCCCAAGGGAGACCGCCTGCTCTTGCTGCTCAAGTCTATATTTTTCTCGCACGTGTTTGCGAAGGTGGACGTCGCCCTGCTGCACAGGTCCGGCGCCCTGCCGTACTCGATCGGCTTCGCCACGTCTGCGGCCCTAGACTGGTTCTACATGATAATCAAGGAGCATCTGTTTTGCGTGTTCAATCCAATCATGATCGAGAATTTCGGGCGCGTCAGGGTGAGTCTTTCTTTTTCGTGTGCTTTGCAAGCGAGACCATGACGATTGCCGCCGACAGCAAGGGTACGAATGCAGGCACGTCGGCTGGGCAGTCTGGGTCCGGTCCCTGCACAGCCTGGCAAAGTCTGAGGACGACCTCGGCAAGGCCTCCGTGCAGGCCACGAAGACGTGCGCCTACGACGCTCTCCCCGTCGGCGAGGTCGGGCTCGGTTTTTCTTGCCTCCGCTCGCGCGCGCCTTGACTTTCTCTGGGCTGGCAGGCCGTCTCCGTGGTGCATAGTATCCTCAGGAGGTGCATCGACGGCGGCTGGTTATCTATGGTCTGCTGCCTGATCCAGGCCCTCAATGTACCCGTCGTGGACGTTGGTGAATTGATTGACTTTTTCAAGTCGGATCAGGTGCGTTATTTAAGCCGGCGACTCGTTGGGCGCGCAGAATATGAGCGCCCGCGAGGAAGAAGAGAGGATCGACCTGGATCTCAGCCCGCGCGACGCGTCGAGCTGGGCCGATTCCATGGAGAGCGAGCCCCTGCCTGCGGTTCCTGTCCCTGTTTCGATAGCCTCGAGTCCCAAGACGCTTGTCAAGGTTTCCAGTCCCCAGACGGTAGTCAATGTCCCCAGCCCCAAGACGCCCAAGGACCCGCCCCCGCAGCGCGAGGCAGCGTTGGAGGACCGCCTCAAGGTGCTCGAGGCCCAGGCGAAGGACCTCGAGCACGTGTGCACGCGCTACGGGCTCCTGCTCGAGCAGTCCACGGGGAGGCTGGACGACCAGTACAGCCAGATGCTCGCCCAGCAGCGCAAGGACGGCAAGTCGCTCCAGGAGATGCGCAGGGTCATCCACGCCGTCGTGGCGGAAGTGGGCTCTGACTTGGTGGAGGCGCGCCTGCAGTCTCAGCAGCCCCCGTATCAGCATCAATTTGGCGGGGTGTTCTCGCCTCAGCAGCAGCAGCAGCAGCAGAGGCCTAGGCAGCAGAGGCAGCCTCAGGCAGAGTTTGTAGCAAGGGAGGAGCCGTGGCGGCGCCAGCAGCCGCGCAGCAGGGGCAGGGGCAAGGCTTGACTTTCGTTTGTGTTTTCAGGTCTCGCGCACCCACGAGGGCCGCCGCTGCCACGAGGCCATCCGCGCGTGGGTTCAGTGGCTGCTGGACCACAACTGCTTCTGTCCCGGCCAGTACGACCGCCCCTTCGACCCCGACTCCAACGTCACCTGCTACATCACCACGCCCGGGACGGTCGACGGCGGCATCAACGAGGGCTCGAATTTCAAGCACGTGCTGCGGTACACGCAGTCGGAGAGGGGCGCTGACACCCCCCAGCACACCATAGGGCGCAAGCTCTTCAAGTACTTTGGCGCGTACCTCGTGCGCTACTGCCACTTTGGCATTGAGAGCAGCATCACGGAGAGGCTCGTCGAGAAGGTCCAGAGCATGGTCGTCGACCTCCGCCCCGTGTTGGGCTGCACCTCCGTGTACGACGCCAAGAAGCACCTGGAGAAGCTCGGGTTTCACAGGGAACTCCCTGGCCTGTGCAGGCACGGCGGCGGCGGACCTGACAACTTCCTCAAGCTGCCCATGCTCTTCAAGTCGCACGGCGGGGGCGTGTCTTCCGAGGGCGCGGGCGTGAACATGTTTGCCCTGCTCGCCGCTGCGAGTCTGGTGGGGAACGACCACGTCCACTGCAAGGCGGCGAGCAGGATCTCTCAGAACGTCCTGAAGCTCATGGTCAAGAGCGCGCCGGTCGCGGTGACTCCAGGCAACTGCGTCCCGGTGAGGAGCTTCAACGACCAGACGTGTGAGGCCGAGACCGTGTACTGCGAGTCCGAGGGCCGCCCCGAGCACTTTCTGCGCCCCATCCGCGACGACAGCTTCGCCCACTCTGGGATCTTCTCCGTCTGCCCCGTGGACGAGCGCGGCTGGCTGCCCGAGGACCTGGCGAGCTGCGCTGCGGTGTACGAGCAGAGCAAGTTTCTGAGCTGCGCCTACGCCGACGTGCCCCCCTCCAAGGTCGCGGGGCACTACCAGCTGGTGCCAGGGAGGTACTACGCCCTGTACAGCAAGGCCGAGGACAAGCTCGGCACTCTCTTGGTGGACGAGAGGGGCGTGAACGTGGTGATCAACGACGACACGGGGGTGACGTGGGACTTCAAGGACTGGCACGACGAGCTCAGGAAGCTCGGGTATTTGATCCTGCCCATGATCTGGAGGAGCGGCGCGCTCGTGGCCGTGAACGACGGGGCCAACTTCGCATGCCTGGCCCCCGACCCGGACTCTGTCAGCCGGTTCAATTTCAGCCCGGAGAAGCTCTGCTACACCGCGTACGAGGAGGAGGGCGCGGAGATGATCTCGGTCCACCCCGTCACGGTCCTGGACAACCTGGTGAGGCCCGGGACGGTCGTGTGGGTCAAGCCCAACACCAAGGCATGGAGGGACCTCAGCGAAGACTTCCCCGCGACTGAGTTGGACGAGGTCGAGGCGGCCGAGAGGATGGTGCAGGCGCGGCTGAACCTGCCGACCGTGCCCCTGCCTCAGGCCGGTAAGGTCCACGTGACCATCCTGCAGCGCCACGCCGACGCCATGCGCAACTCGGAGCTGGACTACCGCCACGTCGTGCTGGACCCCTGGGAGCTGTGTCCCGAGCCGCCGGCCAGGGACGACCTCAAGATTCTCGAGCTCGTCATCTGAGCTGCGGGCCTATTTATGCCTCGCGAAGGGCGCGGGTGGGGAATGGTTTTTTTCACGGGAGGAGGGGACGACGAAGACGACACCGAGGTGGCATTGGTGTGCCCTGCCGCCCAGAGGCTGGCTGAGGTGCCAGATTTTAAGCCCGAGAATAAAGCGAAGAAGAAGCAGAGCACGCTAGAGGCGATGGAAGAGAAGTTTGTGAATAGGACAGTGAAGTGCACGTTTTCTTGCGGGGTTCTCATTCTGGTGTTGGGCGTTATCTGCCTGTCATTTTTTTACTGCCCTGCCTGCCTCGTCGGCATACTCGTCATCAGCGCCTGCATGACAGCTTACGAGTCGTACTGGAACATACCGCTGTGGATTAGCATGCTTTTGATCATCATATTTGGCATAAAAATAGTTAACAGAGATGTGGCCCTCATTTGGAAGGCCACGTAAAAAAAAGGTTAGATTGACTGGTAAACACCAAGGCTGCAAGAGCTTACACCATGAAGCACAAGGCGTCCCTGCTCAGAGTGCACAAGAGGGAGAGATTTGCAGTCATGCTGCACTCCACGCGCGCAGTCGTGGCCGTACTGTGGAAGTGCCCTGACCCCCATGCGCTGGCCAAGCTCTGCTCTGCGTCGTACGCCAAGCCAGTGGAGGTGTCGGTCGACCTGGGCGAGTACGACTTGTCCAAGGCGGCGTTTGAGGGCAGCCTGGCGATAGCAATGACTACAGGGCAAGTTCGAGGATCCTGCACGCGGTATAAGAGGGTGTCCCTGAGCAGCCTGCGGTGAGCTTAAAAAAAATGAGAGCAAATTGGCTGATGGCCAGAGTTTTACTGGCAGCCCAAGCACAGTCTATACACAGTTCTTTGGAGCGCATGCCGCCCATAGTCGACGTCGTCAAGGGGCAGGCGAACCACGTCATGCGCTGCCTGGGAATGGGCCACAGCGAGAGCGTGTACCACCGCGCGCTGATCACGGCGATGAACAAGGCGGGCGTGCAGCACAGGTCGGAGGTGTCGTGCCCCATCTGGTTCATGGGGGAGTGCATAGGCGTGGGCAGGGCCGACATGGTCATCGACGACGTGGTCCTGGAGATCAAGGCCAACAAGCTGCCGCCGAAGGCCACGTCTCCCCAGCTGCAGAAGTACCTCGTGAGCCTCACCAAGGCCGAGCGCAGGGACTACAAGGGTTTGGTCGTGAACTTTAATCAAAAGAACGGGAGGGTCGAGATCTTCTTCGAAGAGCGCAAGGACTCCCTGGAGTCTCGGCTCTTCAAGCGCAGCCTCGAGAATGACAAGGCTACAGAGGCGCCCCGGCTCTTCAAGCGGCCAAAGCTGAGCTAGCTTGTCAGGTCTTGGAGTAGCCGTGAATGTGGCAGCTGGGCCTGGCCCCCTTCTTGACAATTGAAATTTCCTTGATCTTTTTCTTTCCTGTTTTGAAGCCAGACTTGGACTGCTCGATGTTCAAGTCGTACCCCAGGGAGAGGTCCTTGCAGATTCCCGCCTTGACGAACTCCGCCCCGAAGGAGCCCTCCAGCACCCTGTTGTCCAGGGCGAGCACGCACTCCATCTTGCCGCCGTGCTCCCACGCGCTCACGACGTGGCCGATCTCGGCTCCCGCGTGCTCCACCAGGACGGGGACTTTTTTGTGCCCTGCGCTGGCCTCGTCAATCTGCAGGATCATGTCGCGTATGTCTTCCTGGTTCAAGTAGACTCCCTTGTAGTTGTTGAGTCCCTCGGGGTTCGCCGTGCCCCACAAAAGCGTGTAGTGGGCTGCCATCGTCGCGCCCCCCTGTTGGCCCTGCCGTTTTTATACCGCGCGCATTATAAAAACGCGAGCCTGCCAGCGCGGTCGGGCGAGAAATGGACTGGGACGCGCGGGCGTGGGCGCGGTGGGGATCCGACGTTTTCTTGACGACCGACTTTGCAGCGTGGCTGGCCATGTTCCTGACCTTTGTGGTCTTCGCGTCGACGGGTGGCAGCGGGGTGTCGAGCCTTCTCATCGCGTCCTTCTTTGCGTGCTTCGCGCTTTTCGTGCAGGACAATTCCCTGTCTTGACATTTCATTACATGTACACGGAGACCGCCGAGTTCCTCGGGCCCTCCATGCCGACCAGCTTGAGCATGTTGTTCAGGCTGTCCTCGTTATCCACCGTGAGCTTGAACTCGTAGTCGTAGGTCACCGCCATGTTGGCCACGAACGCCACGCGCACCAGGGTGTTGACGAAGAAGATGGCCATGGTGAATTTGAGGAAGCTCGACGGCTCCTTGAGCATCTCGCTGTCGAGCAAGAGGGTGAGCGCGAACCAAAGAACCTGGGGCAGGGTGGAGCTGAAGAAGGCGAAGAGGGTGACGTAGCTGAAGCCGAAGCGGGTGATGCAGACCCACAGCAGGGCGATCTGGAAGACAAGGCCCATAATGTTGGCGAGCATGGCCATGACGCGCACGGCCTGCAGGGAGCGCTCTGCGGAGGACTTGAGCGTGGACCGAGCGAAGGTCCTGAAGGTATTGGACGCGTACGCGGTGGACGCAGGCGGAACCTCGTTGACGTAGCCCTCGTACAGGAGACGCACGATGGACGAGTTGGTCAGGGCGACCACCAGGTAGAGGAACACGCAGATGACGACGTCGCTCGTGACGACGTCCGGGGTGTTGCCGACGACGCTGAGGAAGAGCAGGCCGTCGACGAAGAAAAAGGCGTCGCTCCAGACCGGCGCGACGAGGGGGAGGTACTGGGACTCGTCGGCGCTGTCGCGGACGGCGTCGGCGCGCCCCACGCGCATGTAGCCGCTGAGGCGCCTGCTCACCTGCTGCGCCCCGTAAGGGGCCACCTGGGCGAACATCTGGGTGTACTTGCGGACGTCGAGGCCCCGCTCGTTGGCGAGGTAGAAGAGCTCGTACAGCTCCCTGCCAAAGTAGATCAGGATGGTGATGGAAAAGAACAGCGAGACCTGGACCGTCTGGATGCTCATGGGGAAGTTGTTCCACGAGTCGGACGGCTGGAAGCTGCGCACGAAGACCATGATGAGGGCGCCGCAATTCCAGATAAAGCCGAAGAGGACGAAGAACTTTCCCGCGCGGGCGAGGAAGTGCTCGGGCTTCCCGTTGACCGTGGGGTTGCTCGCCATGCCAGGGTGGGTGTAGACGATGAAGCTGCACAGGAACCACGCCGCGAGGCTGGCCAGGAAGTACTTGTTGTAGGATCCAAAGAGCGTGTCCGTGTAGGGGTTCTGCAGGACGTCCTTGGCCGGCCAGGTGTCGAGCGGGAAGCACTTCTCGTAGGCGAGCTTCTGTACGGGCTCCGTGTAGATGGTGTCGGAGGCGCACGACCACAGGTACTTGAAAATCGAGTCCACGTTGAGGTCGAGGTTGTTCGCTACGGAGTTGAGCCCCATGCCCGCGTTGTTGGAGATGGTCGCGGCAAGGCAGCCCGGGACGCCCGTGGCCCGCTCGCTGCGCGTGACGACGGCGAGGAGGTCCGTGGCCAGCGGCGTGGCGAGCAGGGCCAACTGGGACTTGAGGGAGAGGCGCAAGTCGTTGTTGTTGAGAATCACGCCGAGCTGGGCGAACGTGGTGTCGCTTGTGAACACGCTGGGGAGCTGCAGGAAGTCGTTGCGGTCGCCCTTGTAGTCGCCGAGGACGCGCCTGACCTCCCACACTGTGGTGTTGAGGCGGATCGGGGTGGTGACCACGCCGTCGACGCAGGCCTTGTAGGTGTCCACTGAGTAGGTGTTGCACTTGTACCTGTCGTCGACGCCCACCTCGGCGTACCGGAGGCAGTCGTAGAACGAGTTCGTGATCTGAAAATCGGTGAGGGGCTTGGAGACCGGCGTGTACGTGGCGAGGGGGTTGTTGGAGGAGTACGTGGACAGAAAGCTGTTGGTCATGAAGAACTGGGACTTGTCCTCCTTCGCGCCTATGGTGGCTGCGAGCAGCCACAGGGTGAAGAGGAGGCTTATCACCAGCGTCAGCAAGTGGGTGATATTGAAGACGTACTCAGACTGCGTCCACCTCAGCATTGCTTCGCGCTCTCAGGCCAGCCTATCCCTAAATAGTTCTCCTTCGCCCGCAAAATCCGGGCGTCAAGAGTTCTTCTTCACTTTGGGCACGATAGGCCTCGCGCGCCCGAACAGGAGCGCGTCTTGCACCAGTTTCGACGGCCCCGACCCGGCCTGCGCGTGCGTCATCGCGAAATGGTAGTGGTGCTGCCTGTGAGGCACCGCGGGCGGCAGGAGGTGCTGAGGCGGCGCTGACGGCTGCTCGGCGGGCTCGGCCGGCTGCTTGGCGGTCGCGGCCTGCTGGAAGTGGTAGTGGTGCTGCCTAAACTGCGGCAGAACAGCAGGAGCCTGCCTTGCTGGCTGCGGCAGAACAGCAGGAGCCTGCCTGGCTGGCTGCGGCAGAACAGCAGGAGCCTGCCTAAACTGCGGCATTGGCATCTGCGGCGCGGACGGCGCCGGGGGCGTGAACTCCGGCGTGCCCGCCTCGAAGACCTCGGCCTCCTCTGCCGGCGGGACCGGCCTGAACTCGTCCTTGGACAGCAGGGAGTACAGCTGGGCTGCGAGGGGCACTGCGAGGAACGCCGGGAGGGCCCAGCCCGTCCTGCCTGCGAGGAGGGCCGAGGTCAGCGCGAAGCCGGCCGAGACCGTCTGCACGGAGAGGCTGGCGATGTCGAGGATCTGCTGGGCCGACAGCGGGCCGATCCCGAGCTCGAGTGGAAATCCGTGGAGCTGGAAGGGCTGGAGGCAGGCGGCAGCGAAGTCGGCCCAGAGGATCACAACGGCGAAGGACAGGCTGAGCTGGGTGTCGTGCTTGGTGCAGGCGTGGACTGTCGTGACGAAGACGAGGGCTGCCGCGGCCCACGTGGTCTCCGCCCAGACGCTGCCCTCGGACACCCCGGCCGCGACCATGAGCGTCAGGATGGTCAGGAAGCTCAGGGAGATGGCCGCGGAGGCGAGGGCGAAGCTCAGGTTCTCCAGGACGACGGCTGCGAAGGCCGGGGTGAGCAGGGCCTCAACCACGCAGTAGACGAGCGCGACCCACGCGCCGAAGGTGACATGGAACGTCGCGAGCTCGACGGAGCGGGGCTTGTCGGACGCGGACGTGGCGAGGAGGGCGCAGACGGACAGGCCCGCTGCGGGGACGAGCGCGAACTCCTCGAGCGGGGAGCGGGAGTACTGCAGGCGGAGGGCGAGCCAGGCGCCCGTCAGAGAGGCCCACACTGCGGCTTCCACGCCGTACACGGTGGCGGGCATGGGTGTCGTGTCGCCACGCAATCTCACTCGCGTTTTATATAGACGGCGCTGGCGGCGCGCAGCTCGTGCGATGCAGGCGTACGTGGAAGATCCCGCCATCGACGACGTCGTCAAGCCCGACGACCAGCAGCTGGTGAAGGACGTGATCACCATGCTGTCCGCCCTGCAGCACCCGAACAACGTGTGCAAGAAGTGGACCGTCACGCTGAAGCCCGTGAAGACCACGCAGTACGAGGTGACGGGGCTGATAGACACCAAGAGCGGGGCGTGGCAGGTGTCGTACGATGACCTGGACCTGCTCAGGCAGCTCAACTACGCGCGGGTGGGCCCGGTGTGCGTGAAGGGGAACGGGACGACAGTCGAGATCAGCGTGACTGTAACTTCGCTGGGCGAGAGGGCCATGGTGACCCAGTGCGACATCATACGCGTGGCGAAGAAGGCCAGGTGGTTCTCTGGGGGCAGCTAGAGGAGCTGCACGCGCTGGCGGAGGGCGAGCTTGATCTCATTTTCCGTCTCGCAGACGAGCTTCATCGAGAGTTTGAAGACTTTCTCTAGGCTGGTCTCGTGCGGGAGGCAGTTGCACAGGCTCGGGACCTTGGGCAGCCACTGCTCGTTCTGTATGACCAGGCCCTGCTTCATGAGGTAGAGCATGCCCACGACCAAGTTCACGCGCCTGTTCTGGGCGTTGCTCAGGCAGAGGCTGTTCAGGCACTGCGCGATGTGGGTGGCGCAGAAAGAGCACACGGCGTCCGAGGCCCTCTCTAGGTGCTTGGGCTTTTGCTGGTGGACAGTCTGGGCGAGCACCGTGCACACGCAGGGGAGGCACCGCGCCGGGTGCCTGGCGGTCGCGAGCTTGTGCTGCTTGAGGTTTTTAATGAACGTGGCCTGCATTCTGGACACGCTGCGCTTGGCCTCCTCGACCTTGCACGCGAGGGACGTGGTCCCCGTGAGGAACCACTTGACGAGGTGCAGGACCTCGTCGTAGAGCATCCTGTAGCTCTGCGCCGCCGGCTCCTGCTTCGCGCGGGAGTAGGTCACGCTCTCCACATACTCCTTGTCGCTGTACCGCACGACGTTCGCGCAGAAGCCAGTGATGGGGCAGCACACGCCGCCGTCGTCGAGCTGCACCAGGGGGCACGTGTTGTCGACCATGCTTTCGCTGCAGGCGTGCGCGGCCCCGCATCGCCTGCACCCTGCCCTCTGCACGTCGTAGCACTCCCAGTCGTGCTTGTCGCAGCGGATCACGCGGAAAGGCCCCCTGACTCTCTTCCAGATCGCGTGGAGCGGATCTTCAGTCTTTCTTTTCATGAGTGGGCAATACAAGTAAAAATTTTACTGACCTGCTACGTTAGCCTCAAAAAAAAACAAGGCAGGTTCTGTCAGGAAGGCCTCGGCTTCCATTGCCTCTGTCTCTTCCATCCACCCGTCGTCTTCCGGGGCGGTAGAGGCGTACTGGTTGTGGTAGGACGCCACGAGCTTGCAGGCCAAGACGATTTCGTCGTCCGTGTTCACCCTAAAGAACTCCGTGCCCATCTCCAGGGTGATCTGCTGGTTGATGCGCTTGTACCTCTCGGCCACGTCCACCAGCGTCTCCCACCTGTACCGCTTGGTAGAGGACATGTCGATCCTCACGGGCCTGTACCCCCTGCAGAGCCAGATCATCTGCTGTTGGCAGGGCCCTGTGCGGGCGCCACCAAGCACTTTAGATTCTTTTTTAGTGGTCAACCTCGCTCAAGACGAGGGTGAGCTTGTGGGCGCTGGAGTAGTGCGCCAGCGTCGAGGCGATGTGGGCGTGGGCCGCTACGAACAGGCGGTGCATGCTCGCGACCTGCCCCTCCATGTCCTCCTGCATCTTCCTGCAGACGTCCTGGAAGGTCTCGTCGAGGGACCTGGAGTCGAGCCAGGTGCGTGTGAAGGACCTGACGACGTACTCGAGCTTGTTGCAGTACCACAGGAGCATGAAGAAGTAGCAGAACCGCGCGTCGACGTAGACCTGCGCGTTGCCCTTGTGGTTCTTGGAGAGGTCCAGGCACCTCATGCACTGCCTGCCCGTGATGCTGCACGTCACGCACCCCGCGTGCAGCTTTATGGGCGGCTGGGCGCTCATCATGACGTCGCGGCAGATCTCGTGCAGCCTGTTGGAGGTCTGGGGCATGCACTGGACCGACGCTGCGATCTCCTTGATGCAGTTCTGGACCGCCTGGACGCTGTTTGTCATCTCGACGGCCCAGGGGTCTCCCACTTCCCTGCACTGCGACAAGTGTTTTTTGTAGGACCCGTTGCCGACCACGTCGAACGCCTTGGCGAGGAAGTAACCCCTGAAGACGTCCAGGCTGATGCCCTGCATCCAGCTCCGGCCGCTGGAGTTCCTTGGCTTCCACCAAGCTTCTTGGAACTCTTTTTTACACTGCGGAGGGGCAGTCGAAGCACGCAAAGAGGACCTGCCTGGACCCTTCCGGGCAGTACGCGATCGCCACGGAGCCGGACGGGTCCGTGTAGAGCTCGCACTGGGAGCGCTCGACCTTCTCGCCGTGCTCCGTGGGGAGCGCGCGGGGGTCGTGGAAGAACCTGCTCTCGACGGCAGAGCGCAGGGACTTCCCCTGTAGGGTGTGCACCCCGTCTGGCAAGGCCGAGAAGGACGCGCGGACCCAGCGCACCCCGTCGTCTGCCGCGCCCAGCCACGGGATGTACGTGGTATGGATGCAGTCGAAGCTGGCGACGTGGCACGCGAGCCTGCTCTGCTGGGTGCACTTGCCAGCGTGCACCGCCGTCCAGTCCCTGTAGCGGAAGCCGTTGTCGGCGAGCTGCTTCTCGGCGTAGCGCGGGTCGATCCCGTCCTCCTGCCAGGCCGAGGACCCGCCCAGGCTGCACAGGGATACGCTCTCCGGCCTGGTGAGCGCGAAGCAGGCGACGGACTCCGCCAGGGTGGTGCACGTGCAGGGCGCGACGGGCTGGTTCGGGGCCCGCTTCCCCTCGGCGTCGAGCTGGGCGACCAGGATGGTGTTGGACGGGTGCAAGGCCAGCCCCGTCGCCGCGTAGGAGCGCAGGCAGTGCCTGACGCTGTCCTCGGTGGCGTGGAGGGGCGCCTGGACGATCCCCCCGACGGGCTGGGTCGGCACCTTGGCGTTGACCAGGATCTTCGGGAGCGCGTGGTGGGACTGCGCGTAGGGGTCGACGTCCTGCGGGGAGGTGCCCACGTACAGTATGGCCCTCTGCGGGACGTCCAGGCGCCACATGAGGACGGAGCACGGGCTCGGGTAGAAGTGCGTGTAGATGCTGGGGACCACCGAGCGGAGGGCCTCGACGAGCCTGGCGTAGGGCTCGGCTGCCCGCTCTGGCGCGCCCATGGCCTGGAGCGCTGCTCGCGCGCCGAGGCAGGCGACTGGTTGGTCTGACTGTTGTTGGTCTAGTCCCAGCGCCGCGCCTGGCTGCTGCTGGTCTAGTCCCAGCGCCGCGCCTGGCTGCTGCTGGTCTAGTCCCAGCGCCAGCAGGCAGGCCCCGGGGGCCCCGAAGCAAGTCGCGACGTCCTGGGACAGCGCGACCTCCCCCAGGCGCCACAGGACGTCCTGCACGCGCTGGGACGTCTGGTGGGCCATGCACTCCTTGATGAACGCCGGGCTGTAGCTGTGGGCTGCGCCGGCCAGGGACGGGTCCGCCTTGACGAGCTCCAGGCTGGTCTCTGCGAACCTCAGGCGCGGCGGGTTCCCCGTCTGGGCCGAGAGAGTGAGCCTGGAGAATCCCCAGGTGTCGCGCTTCGGCTTCACGAGGGGCGCAGAGAGCAGGCTGGGCGGGAAGGCAGACTCCACGGCGCTCTTCAGGGAGTGCCAGGCGCGGAAGTTCTGCTCGTGGGTGTCGTCGGAGAGGGGCACTGCGTCCGCGAAGGCGTCGAGGCGCATGCCGAGGGAGAACTGGGACTCCGCGTTGGACTTGACGCCCATGAGCACCGCCAGCCTGTCCAGGGTGCACGAGAGGACCTCCGCGGCGCCCGTGGTGTCGGCGCGCCACGCGTCGCACAGCATGAAGAGAGAGTGCTGCTGCTGGAAGGCGTTGCGCGGCTCGCGCATGTGGGCGAGGCAGTCTCCGAGGGCGCACGCCAGCCTGCAGTCGTGCGTCTCGGAGGGGAGCCAGTGGGAGAGGTTTGGCATGAACGTGGCCGCCAGGGCCAGGGGGTAGTACAGGCCGGCCTCGCGCCACGCGGGGAACTCCGACAGCCAGCTCTCGTAGGTCGTGCCCGGCCTGGCCAGCGCGTAGGCGCACACGTCGAGCTCGTAGTGCTTGAAGGGTCCGGGAAAGTGCTGCTCGAGCAGGACCTGCGTGAAGTTCCTGTCCGGCCTGCACACGTTCCTGTGGACCTCGAAGCACGCCTTCTGGGGGGTGGTGTGGTTGGCCCTGGCGCACGCGTAGAGATAGTCGTTGATGTCCTGGTACTGCTTCAGGGAGAGAGCCTGCGCCGGCTGCGCGTAGCTGTGGAACCACTCGAGGCCCTCCACGCAGGTCGCCGGCGAGCCGCGGAGGAAGAAGCTGTCCTTGCAGAGGGCGTGGAGGGTCCTGGTGTACGCCTCCATTGCCTTGAGGTCGTTGGCGAGCTTCCAAACCCTGGGCGTCGATTTGCAGGCTGTGTCGGGCTCTGCCGAGGCGCTCGGGGACGCCCACACCGGCCTGGGCGGCTGGGCCCCATGCGAGGCCTCCGCCACGAGAGCAGAGAGCAGCGCGGCCCTGTGGGCGTTGTCGGAGATGTCCAGCGCCTTCTTGGACATGCCCGGAGCGCCGCGCCGGCCGGCCCGGCGTTTAAATACGCGATATCCCGCAAGGCGCCGCAGTGCGCTTCGGCGGCCGACTCCGCGTATTTCAGGCACTGGACAGGGATATGCTCAGAATTCCCATGGCCCCCGCCCTCTTCGCCGCGATCTTCCTGTCCTTCCTGGCCGCCCCGGCGGATTCCCAGGCTTCCTGCACGCCGCTGACCAAGTCCCAGTGCGGCACGCAGTTCTGCGACTTTCCCGCGGTGGCTAGGCCATCCTGCTCTTTCGTGTGGCCCTCGGTGGGCACCCCGATCCAGTTCCTGTGCGTGACGACCAACACGTCGGGAACCTGCCGCGCCTGCCCTCCCGGGTGGACCGCGTCCGGCGCCTTCTGCGTCGAGTGCGACCCGCTCAAGTCCTGCGACCGCCAGGGCCAGCCGCGCTGCGACGGGGCCTGCGTGGCGGCCAAGTACCCCACCTGCGACGCCGTGACCCGCCGCGTCACCTGCCAGTCCTGCCCCGTGAACTACACGGCCCTGTCTCAGAACAGGCGCAGGCTGACGCGGGGCGGCGTGCTGGACGAACAGGACCTCTGCGAGGCCTACTTCCAGTGCGACGTCGGGTACTACCTCGGGACGGCCTCGGACTCCGGGTCCCTCGCCTGCAGCCCGTGCGAGTTCCCCGAGCCCTCCCCCGCCGGCCTGCGCTTCCTGTCACGCGGCCTGACTTTCGGGGACCGCTACAGCTGCCTGTACGCCGCGGCTCCCGCGTTGCGCAGCGCGGCAGGGCTCGGGGAGTACGGCGACGCCTCGCTGCGGTCCTGCCCCGTCGGCAGGACGTCCCAGCCCGGCCTCGCCGTCCTGGAATCCGACTGCGTCCCCTGCCCGTCTCCGCCCGCCTTCGGCTTCTTCGCGGAGGAGGTCTCGCAGTGCGTGCCCGCCTGCCCTGCTGGGTACGACCTGCGCGGCGACGGCTGCTACCTGTCCGACCCCGCCTCCGTGGACTGCGACGCGGACGGCTACACCCTGTCCGGCGGCGTGGCGTGCGCCCCGGCGCCCCTGCCGTGGAGCGCGCCGGCGAGTGACCCGGGGCCTGGCGTGGCGGTCGCCAGCTCCAAGCGGGCGCAGGCCTGGGACGCGCTGGACGAGTACGGCGACTTCAGGGTGCTGAGCTCGACCAAGCGCCTCGCCACGCAGTCCAACTCGGACTTCTGCCTCCTGCTGCGGTCCACCATCGAGCAGCGGGGCTACGTGCAGGACAAGCCCTTCTTTACGCAGGCGTGCGGCGACGACGAGGAGCACGTGCTGTACCTGCTCGCCGCGGGGCCAAAGTACCTCTACGCATTCCTAGAGCGCCCCTTCGGCAACACCAACCGATACGTCATGTGGCAGGTCCAGAAAAGCGACCAGACCCCCGCTGCTGGGCGCGCGGGCCAGGTGTGGCAGACGTACAAGCTCCCCACGAGGGTCTGCTCGGCCGTCGTGGCCCCCGGCGAGTTCGTCTACCTGGCCCTCTGCGGCTCGACCGCGCTGGCGTACGTCCGCCAGCTCGACCTCATGCTGACGGGGGGCGACCCCGACAACCCCTCGCTGGTGCTGCTGGGGACCCAGTACGTCATCGGCCGCCGCGTCGGGCTGCTGATCGGCTCGGACGAGCCCGGCCACAGGGACGGCATGCGGGACCAGGCCAGGTTCAAGGGGCCCCTGTCCGTCGCGGGCACGTCGGACCCCGCCAGGCTCCTCGTGGCAGACTTCGGCAACTGCAGGGTCGCCGAGGTCGTCGTGGACGCGCCCGGCAGCTTCCTCACCCGCGCCACGACGGTCGGGACGGCCGCCTGCTTTGGCGGAGAGTTTCCCCTGCCCTACCCGAGGAATATCGTGTCGGTCCTCGGCGGGGCCGCGGCGCTCTTCCTGACGGACCGCGGCCTAGTCCAGCTCGACGCGCGGATGCGCAGGTACGTCCTGGTCATGCCAGCGGAGGACCTCGCGGCGGCCGTGTCGGAGCCGAGGTGGATCCTGGCGGACCAGGGCGGGGAGAGGCTGACCCTGCACAACGCGACGCACCAGGCCGTCCTCACGCGCGAGCAGTTTGCGTGCCCGCCGCGCAGCAGGTCGCGGAGGGGCGCGGAGTGCTCGCTGTGTCCCGACGAGACGTACTCCACTGGCACCCAGTGCGTGGCGTGCTCGAACCCGTCTTGCCCGCCGGGCTTTGGATTCGTGAACTGCTCGGACGGCGCCGACGCTTTCTGCAGGCCGTGCACGGAGTCCGCGCCGTACCCGTTCCGCTACGGGCCCTTCTGCGAGGTCGTCCCGCAGTACCCGTGCCCCCCAGGCTACTTCGGCTTCTCTGACTGCTTCCCGTGCGCGTCGCGCCCCCTCTGGATGCTGGGGGAGGGCCTCTGCCAGTGCCTGAACATTTCCCTGGCAGCCAACCACACCTGCACCGTGCCCTCGCCGCTGCCGGAGCGGCCCCAGTGGGTCGAGGCGCTGCGCTGCACGTACCTCGACGCCAACTGCACGGACCTGGGCTGCTACCTCGCTTCCGCCCAGCCCCGCCAGTGCCTGCCCTGCCCCGCCGGGAAGTTCGCCCCGGACGGCCTCGAGTGCTCGTCCTGCGCTGGCTTCCGCCAGCCAGCGCCAGCCAGGGACATGTGCGTGTGCAGGCCGCCCTCGCGGGTCTCTGACGACGGGAGCGCCTGCGTGTGCCCCGTGGGCCACGCCGCGGGCGGGGAGCCCGGGTGCGCCCCGTGCCAGGCGGGCACTGTCAAGGAGGCGGACACGGAGCTCCCCGACGACTTCGGGCAGTTCACGGAAGGCCGCTGCTCCTTCTGCCTTCCGGGGGAGGAGCCCGCGCATGGCTCGAGGGTCCACTGCTCCCCCTGCCCGCTGGGCAAGTACAGGGAGGGCGCCATGCCGTCTTGCGGAGACTGCCCGGACGCACCGAGCTTCGCCCTGGACGCGTCTACGTCGGCGTCCTGTAGGCCGTGCTCGAGGGCGTGCGCCCCCGGCGAGAGCTGGGACCCCTGCCCGGTCAACTCCACGTTCTTCGCGTGCAGGCCCTGCGTCTCCGCGTCGAGGTACAGGCAGTTCGTGGGGGCCGGGGAGCGCTGCGAGTGGTCTTGCCAGCCCGGGTTCTACGAGTACAACGGCGACTGCTTCCCGTGCACTGCGAGGACGTGCCCCGCCGGGTTCCAGCTGACCCCCTGCTCCCGCCTGGAGGACGCGCACTGCAGGGTCCCGTGCAGGAGCGACACGAAGCCGGCCGACCACTCCGTGTGGCTGCCCGGCTGCGCCTGGGAGTGCGAGCAGGGATTTTCTAAGGTTGTCAAGGAGTTTCCAGGCTGGCAGGAGTTCGCTTGTGTTCTTCCCGACGAGATGCAGTGGAGCGTCGGGCACTGACCCTTGCTTATTTAAATTGCCGTTGGGGCGTCCGAGCGCCATGCAGGGGACGTTCCAGAGGGACCTGTCGGGCCAGGCAGGCGACCTGCTCGCCAGGCAGAGCAAGGCTGCTGACAGGCAGAACCCCGCAGCCGCAGCAGCAGCAGCAGCAGCGCCGCCTGCTGCGGCCGGGCCTGCTCCCGCCATGCCCACCACGGTCAAGCTGTGCGTCTACCCGCCCAGCCCCAAGTTCACCCTGGACGGCAAGGAGTACTACGTCATCCAAGACAGCTTCGACGGGCCCAGAGATTCAAGCCAGGAATTTTACTGGACGGTCCCGTACGTCATCGAGCAGTCTGCTGCAACAGGCACAAACGTTGGCCGCCCTGAGTCCCAGGCAGAGCCCCTCCCAGACGGGTTCAAGGACGCCAACACTGGGGCAGCGGGCGCGTTCGCTGTTGGTCAGCTCATAACGCCGCCTCCCGACCCCGACTACGCCCGCGTCCACGTCGACTACGCGCCTGCCACCCCCGACACCCTCGAGGTCTCCGTGGACTTCCTGCAGCGCGTCCTCGACGCCTCCGAGAAGATGGAGTACGACTTCGCCCTCCGCATGCAGGGCCTGCTCAACTGCGGCCTCAACGCGGTGTGGACCTGCACCGACTTCGGCTTCGACGCGGCTGACCGAGGCCAGATCATGGAGAAGTTCCTGGAGAAGTACATAGGGCGCTTCCTGTCCCAGGTCACCCAGCGGGAGACGGAGATCGACCCCGACAGCATCGTCCGCGAGGCCCTCCAGATGCACAGCCGGTTCAGCGCGGGGTGGACCAAGGAGCACAAGCGCGGCCTGGCGCCCAGCGTCGACTCGTGCTCCGAGGCCCTCGTCAGCAACTTCTGCGACGGCCCCCTGAAGTTCCTGGTCCTCTCCGGGCTAACGCGCAAGGAGATTGCGCGCTTCCTGCGGAGGGACCCCGTGCTGTCCCCGCAGTTTGGGCTGTGCCTCAATTTTTTTATGGTCAAGATGGACCAGGACAGGAACGGCCGCAACGCCAACTACAAGAGCATGTTCAACGCCACGTCTTCCAACCTGCTCCAGCTGCGCACGCTCGAGGGCTTCCTGCGCTCCCACCAGGGGTACATGCAGGAGCATTACGCTGCAAAGATGGCCTCGGAAGACGCCCGCCGCTTCGAGCCCCTGACCATGGACTGGTACTACGTGGTCTCGCAGCTGCACGTCCCCACCGTCAGATACACGGGCGTCAAGCGGGCGCGAGCGCGCGCCTCCCGCGGCCCAGCGGGGTTGTTTTTCTCGCAGTGAGCGCGGGCGAGTATAAAACACGGCGGAGAAGCGAGAGGGACAATTTACTTATGTGTTTTCGCCGGTGCATGGACTGCGTCTTCGACGACAAGCGCATTGCGGTTGTATTTCTCATGGTCTGGCTAGTAATTGTAGTGGCAGTCTTTAAGGATATTGGCCTGCTCGACACCAAGTTCATGTCGGCCGGCCCGTCTGACAAGACGGTGTTTATGGGCATGGTCCTCGACACGTGGTACAAGTGGGGGCTCGTGGCGGCCTTCACGTTCGTCAACACCTCCATCAACGACTTCATGTCCGACGCTATCTCCCCCTGGCTGCTGAACACGATCACGGACCACAAGACAAAGTACCTGCCCTACTCCAAGCTTACCTGCCTCGCCATCTCCCAGCTCTGGTCTGTCTACTGCAACGTCATGAGCGTCTTCGGGCTTTTCCTCGCCATGACCCAGGTAGACTTCGTCCTAATACGCATGGCCGCGGACCTCACTGTCAACATGTACACCAACATGAGGTTCATGCGGAATAAGGTCACGTCGCCCGACCGCTACAAGCGCGACGTCGAGATGGAGCTGGCTGTCCTCGACCCCGACACGCAGCCCATGGTCCCAGAGTCAGACAAGTCCATGTTTTCCATCGAGGAGGAGTCAGGGGAGCAGTCGAAGGCCTGACGACCTCATTTGGCCTTGAGGGCTTGCAGCCTCTCCTCGATGTCCTGAGCGCTGCCCGGGTGCAAGCTGGCGTCCCTCTGCGCCGACGCTATGCCCATCTCGATCTCCAGACCCAGCTCCTGGAAAACGCCCGCCACCGCCGAGTCCGTGTCGGCCTGCTCGTCGTCGGCCTCGAAGATCCCGTCCAGAGTCTCCTCGAGGATATCCTGCCCGTCCTTGAACGCCACGCTCTGCCTCTCGTACTCCAAGAGGAGCCTGTGGATGGACTTGGCGTCCATGCGCGCGTTGAGCCCGCGCAGCAGCTGCGTGCTCTTGGCCATGGTCTCCTGCATCTTCTTGGCGCTGCCCACGGTCGCCAGCTGCTGCTCCAGGGTGGACATGTGCCCCTTCATCGTCATCAGGCGGTGCCTGTGCGCCCTGAGCCGGACGAGCTCCTTGGCCTTGGCCTTGCACAGGTCCAGCCTCTGCTCCTTGGCCAGCTTGGTGATGCTGGCTGCCAGCGTTTTTTCCTGTGCCGCCGCCTTGATGTCCTCGCGGTCCATGCTCCGCGTGGCGTGCCGCAGATCCTTCTGGTACTCCTTGACAGGGTCTTTCTTTACCTGGGGCGCGCCCCCGAATAAAAACGACATGAGCTTGCGGGGACCCCGCTGGGCAAGGTTATATACGCGAAGAGCGCGCTCACCTCACATTTTCCATGCTCTGCAGCCTCTGGTGAATGGAGCAGTGCAGGGCCGCCATCTCGTCCTCTGCTAGCGCGCTAAGGTCCTGCAGGGCTTGCTTGGCTTTCTCCGCGGCCGCCGCGAGCGCGCTCCCGTCTCTCCCGCTCCGCCTGCACAGCTCGGCGATCTCGAGGTACGGCGCCTCCCACCCCGCGCGCGGCATGCGAAAGTCCGTGGCTATCTGCCCCCGGATCCGGAATATCTCGCGCGTGAACATGTCCCTGAAGAAGCGGGTCTGCTCCTGCATGTCTCTCTCGAGCTGCTCTTCCGTGTACGAAGCGGCTTCGGACATGCCCTCGCGCCATTATTTAAAAGCCCCGCCCAGCCCCGGTGCCACGAAAAAAACATGTCGGAGCTTTTCCATGTGGCCATCTTCGTTCTTCACTTCGCTGCGGCCCTCATGCTCACGTTCGGGATCTGGTTCCGCTGCGACCCCGACGCGTGGGTGTCGCGCATGTACGTGGACACCTACGCCCTCCAGGCCAACAGCTCGGGGCTGTGGTGGGACCAGCGGTCCGACGAGGACGTTAAGGCCTGCTCGCTCCCTGGCGCCTCCAACACACAGCGCTGCTTCCAGCTCGACCTGCCGCTGTACGAGAAGAGCCCCGGCTACCTCGGCTGGCAGCTCTTCGCTCTCCTGGGCAATTTCGAGTGGATCTCCGCCGCGTTCGCGTACTTCTACGTCAAGAGCGCGTGGTACAAGTCCAATTGGTGGGTCTCCTCGCTGATGGCCGCGGTCGGCACGCTGCTGTTCATGCCCTTTCGCGGCCAGGTCTTCGTCAACCAGGTCGTCCTGCAGCTTGTTAATTTGGTCGTGTGCCTCTTCGTCTTCAGGGCGTACAAGGACGTCTACAACGAGCCCGCGCCCCGCCCGCAGGCGCCGAGCTCCATACTCGCCCGCGCCCAGCTCGGCGGCGACGGAGACCTGGTCACAGCGCAGCTCCGCTACGCCCACCTGCCTGCCATGCGCTTCTGCGAGTACTGCATCACCGCGTCCGAGCTGTGGGTGGCCGTCCTGTCCGTGTACGTCCAGGACGCCCCCGCGTTCATGTCCCTCGGGGGATACACCCTCATCCTCCTGACCAACCTGTACGGCGTCCTGCTGCACTACTCGCTCATCTCCGACAACGCCGAGGGCCAGCTCGCGGCGGCCCCTCTCCCCTCGCAGCTGGCCATGCCCGCCATGAGGAAGACCCTGCGCGTCCCCGACGCCATGCTCCCGGGCAAGAGGCCGCTGCAGGCCTCGGCGGCGGACGTGCACGTCTTCATGCAGAGGCGCGTATGGGGCTCGTACATCGCGTCCAACACGTCGACCTTGCTGAACTCTTGGCTCGCGTACCTGGTAGCCATGGGCGTCATCTTCTACCAGCAGACGTTCCTGACAAGCCCCGAGCCTCCCCTCTTCGTCGTTTTCGCGGGCTGGAGCCTCATCGTGAGCTACTCCAGCTTCGGCCTGTGGATGACCCTTGTGTACTGGTACCCCGACTACGCAGTCAGGGTCTGCTGCTGCCTCAAGACCAGGGAGACGTACGAGGTCGCCCTGTACGGCCTGGACGTCCTCAGCCTCGCGGCCAAGCTCAGCATCGTGGGGGCCCTCAGCTACGGCTTCGTGTTCCGGGCAGAGGGCAGGTGCTAGCGGAGGACATCCGCCGCGACTATCCCGAACAGCGCCACGTTCCTCGCCAGCGCCAGGCACATCTGCGTGATCAGCAGCTGCCTGTAGTCCTGGTTCCCTGGCCATTGCAGGAGCGACACTGCGAACGTCAGCACCAGCAGGCCAACCGAGCCTGACCCCAGCGTGTACGGCGCGTCAGCGCTGAAGTAGATCCCGGTCAGGAAGGACAGCGCTACACACGACGCGAGGATGCCGAGCCAGACCACGTCCTGCATGATCCCGCGGAACTGCGTCCTGAAGCCCTCCGAGTAGGCCTGGGCGCACCAGAAGGACCGCAGCCCCAGCCCGCCCACTGCCGTGCCGATCATGGTGAACACCGCAGTAAAGTAGAGGTCCCGGCCGCAGTGCATGAGGGGCACGTACAGCGCGAAGACGGGGGCTGAGAGGTACTCACACCACCAGAAGCAGCTGGGGGTGCGCGTCAGGCCCCCGCCCTGCCTCGACGCGGGCTCGCCAGTGTCAGCGCTGGGCACGGGGGCCCAGTCCATCCCGCGCGCCATGCCGGGCACGAGGATCCAGTCGATGAGCAGGACGACGAGGAGGAACGTGAACGCCCAGAATGAATTGTGGACGTAGTCGCGGACCATCAGGGCGACGACGAGGACCGCGCTCAGGACCCACAGGGGGAAGGCCTGGTAGCGCGAGGGGAGGTCCGCGGCGACCCACAAAAAGCAGGCGGCGACGTAGAGCGCGTACACCGCCGGCGTGCTGAGCCGGACGGCCCAGACGGGCCAGACGCGCCAGACCGGCCTGTCCCGCAGGCACGCGACGAGGTCCATCACGGCAGCGTCGCGCGCGGGCTGCAGCTGGCCCTCCGGAGCGCTTGCGTTTACGAACTTGTCCACTGTCTTCTCCACGCACGCGCAGTAAGGCGCGCGGGTCGTCTCGGGCGGCAGGGTGACGTTGCACCACGACAGGCTGAGCGCGCGCGGCTTCAAGGACGCGTCGGGGCCGGGGCCCGCCTTCCTGAACGCGTCTAGCAGGCCGGGCCACTCGTCAAACTGGCTGCGGAAGGTCAGGGTCAGCTCGGGCGAGACGCTGAGGGACACCAGGACGATCGCGAACACGGCGTGCAAGACGGAGGCTGTCAGGAAAACGACTTGCATGCCGCGGCGGGGCGAGTTCGGGCGCGCGCCATCGTTAAATACGGAGTTGAAATGTCAAATTCATTGCTTTCGTCACCTGGGCGACGTTTGGCTTACGCCTTCCATTCCTTGTGCTTCGAGGCAACATTGGCGCTGTAAACTGCCACATTTTCAACGTTCCCTTGAGGCAATACACTTTCCACTTGCGCAGGGAGATCTGGAAGTGATGCAATCTCGACCTGTGCATTACTGCCCATGTCAACACCTGCTGAGATTTCCTCGAAGGGGTTCTCGCCAATCTTGAAGTACATTTTCCCTGAGTGGACCAGCTCGCGTGCCGACTGAATCAACGACGACGGCTTCGGCGGCCCAAACAGGTAGCACCACATGGCGTAGTTGACTCCCATGCACACGCCAGTCAATACCATCCTGGTGATCCACGGCCACACGTGCAGCATAAATGAGTTGGACGCGTCCACTACCTGCTGGTGCACGCTGTCGTCCGTGAAATTCACGGTGATGTCTTCTTGGCCGTGGTCAGTAAAGTCGATGGGCACTTCCTCAGGTTCCTGAGGCTCGGGCTGTTCCTTTTTGGCTTCGCACGTGCCTTCAGCCGGCGCCTCCGGGCACACGCACGGCTGCTGCACGCACGGCTGGCACCTCTCCTTTTGGTACTTGACCCCCCCTGTGATGTTCAGGAAAGTCCCTCCGAAGAAAACCTGCTTGCAGTGGTCTGGGCAGAAAGCGTCCTTGGATACCTCGTTCTCCTTGAGGACGTCGCAGACCTTGGAGTACACGTTCTTGCACAGCCTCGCGTTCTCAGCCATCTTCTCGAAATCTTCCATGAAGTTTGCGAGCTCCTCAGGGTTCTTGTAAGGGCAAGTGGACAGGTCCATCTCCTGCTCCGTCTCTCTGTACATCGCATCTTGGTTCTTTGTGAGAGTCACCTTTCTGGACTCTATGGTCCGCACGACGTCCTGGACGACCGGCAGGGTGAGGGTAGGCTGCTCGCACACCCAGATCCTGCACAGCTCGAACATCTCCTCCTGCACCCACTTCCACTCTTCCGTGCTGTTGTACACAGAGTTCTTGAAGTAGTGCTCGATCAGCTCCATCCTCGTGGGGATCTTGTAGCCGTTGTACAACTTCAGGACCTGGTCGTACATCCAGAAGAGGGTCTCGGAGCTGACGTACACCTTCGCGATCTTTAGGTACTGCGTGTAGCACCACATGCCCATGGCCACGGGGTAGCCCACCCACAAGCCCAGGAACTGTGGGATCAGCAAGGGCAGCCCCGCGTCCGTCGCCATCACCACTGCGCTGGAGGTCATCTCCAGTCCCTTGGACAGCATCTGCAGGATTTGGTGGGGCTTTTGGTAGAATTTCTCCACCATCTGGCCCTGCAGCAGCCTGACTTGCAGGAAAGCCCTGAGGGCCAAGTTGTACTCTGAACTGTTTTCGTCATGCTTAATTTTGTCCCATTTCCACGTGTACGTCTTCTCTGATGCTTCCCTAGAATACTCGCTCTTGTACTTGTAGCGCGCTTTGACCTGCTTCGGAAGACCAATGTCGTTATCCTTGATGAGGATGGCCACAGCCTTCCTGTAGATGGCGGACTCATCGTGCAGCTCCGACAGGGCCTTGATGCATGCCGGCGATGAGGAGTGCCTGTGGCAGGCGTCGTCTATCTTCAGGGCGCTGAATAGGGGGTTCAGGCCCGTCATGTACGAGTTCTGCTTCTTGATGTACAGGTCCACCCTGTGGAAGATCCTCTCGTTCGTCAGGCTGTCTATGCC
>Ga0172367_10001923_pt1 | contig 29341 bp, 27 predicted proteins | sample Lak10m_FD_114542 | JGI IMG/M metagenome (GOLD analysis project Ga0172367, IMG submission 114542) | Freshwater microbial communities from Kabuno Bay, South-Kivu, Congo - kab_022012_10m | ecosystem: Environmental > Aquatic > Freshwater > Lake | place: Democratic Republic of the Congo: South-Kivu...
CTGGAACTGGAGACCACGCTGGCCGCCGCAAAACAGGTGCGCAACGTGCACGGCAGTTTGCTGATGGAGGATGCGCCGGTTTCCGGTTACGAAATCCACGCGGGTGTCTCGACGGGTGCTGCGCTCGCCAATCCCGCGCTGAGGCTGACACACGGCGCAGACGGCGCGGTGTCCGCCGATGGAAGAATTTTCGCCACTTATCTGCATGGCCTGTTTGAGTCCAGCTCCGCAACCGACGCACTGTTGCGCTGGGCGGGATTGAGTGAAGCTCACACACCCGACTACGCCGCGCGCCGCGAAGCCGATTTGGAGCGGCTCGCGGATGCGGTGGAGCAGCATCTGGATGGCGCGCGCCTGCGACCATTGTTTGGTCTGGAGACAACGGCATGAAGGAATTGATCTTGGGCGGCGTGCGTTCTGGCAAGAGCCGTTTGGCAGAAAGTCATGCGCACGACAGTGGTCTTGACGTGGTGTACATCGCCACAGCACAAGTGCGCGACGAGGAGATGCAGCAGCGCATCGCCCATCACCAGGCGCGCCGCCCCAAGCATTGGCAGGTGATCGAGGCGGGACACAATCTAGCCCAAGTGTTGCAGGCAGCAGCGCGTGCAGATCGTTGCGTGCTGGTGGACTGCCTGACGCTGTGGCTCACGCAACTGCTGTGCGATGCCGACACGCAAGCCTTGCCGCGCGAAGTGGATGCGCTGCTCAAAGCACTGTCCGCCTTGCCCGGCGAAATCATTCTGGTCAGCAACGAAACCAATATGGGCATCGTGCCGCTGGGCGAATTGTCGCGCCGCTATTGCGACGAGGCGGGACGCTTGCACCAGCAGCTGGGCACACTGTGCGACCACGTAATACTGACCGTGGCGGGCTTGCCGCTGCGGGTGAAATGAGGAATTATTCGAGATTATTCATTGGCGCGGTGCCCACTCCTTCCCCCTTGCAGGGGGAAGGTTGGGATGGGGGTAGAAGTATTCAGGTTCACAGTTTCTACCCCCTCCCTAGCCCTCCCCCTGCAAGGGGGAGGGGATGAAAGGTTGTTGACCCGTATTTCATCTGTGTTCATCCGTGGCGCAACTATTTTTTTTAATTATTTTTTGGAGATGGATATGAATTCAGACTGGCTGACTCAGCCCTGTGCCGCCTTAAATGCAACGGCGCGCACTGCCGCCCTAGCGCGTCAGGGTCAACTGACCAAACCGCCCGGCGCGCTGGGCCGGCTGGAAGACTTGGCGGTGCAATTGGCAGCGTGGCAGGGTGTGGAACGTCCCCAGATGCAGCGCGTGCAGGTGAGCATTTTCGCCGCCGATCACGGCATCGCCGCAGAAAACGTGTCGTTGTTTCCGCAGGCGGTCACCACCGAGATGGTGCGCAATTTTGCGCGTGGCGGCGCGGCCATCAGCGTGCTGGCCAAACAACTCGACGCGGAACTGGAAGTCGTCAATCTGGGCACGGTATCAACAGTCGAACCGCTCGCCGGGGTGCGTGATGAGCGCATCGCAGCGGGTACGGCAAATTTTGCACAGCAGCCCGCGATGAGCCAGGCGCAATGTCACACCGCGCTGCAAGCCGGACGCGCCGCCGTATTGCGTGCGCAACAAGCGGGCGCGCAGTTGTTCATCGGCGGCGAAATGGGTATTGCCAACACCACCGCTGCCACCGCCATCGCCTGCGCCCTGTTGCAGGACACACCCGCAATGCTGGCGGGCCCCGGCACAGGACTGGACAGCGCGGGCGTAACGCACAAGGCGCGGGTGATTGCCGCTGCGCTGGCGCTGCACAATTTGCGCGCCGACCAGCCGCAAGAAATTCTGCGCTGTGTCGGTGGCTTCGAGATCGCCGGATTGGCGGGCGCGTATCTGGCCGCCGCGCAACTTGGCTTGCCGGTTTTGGTGGATGGCTACATCAGCTCGGTTGCGGCGCTGGTCGCCGCGCGCATCAACCCCGCCGCGCGCGACTGGATGCTGTTCGCGCACACCTCCGCAGAACCCGGCCACCAGCGCATCCTTGCGGCCCTGTCCGCGCAACCGCTGCTGCAATTGGGCATGCGCCTGGGCGAGGGCAGCGGTGCGGCAGTAGCTGTGCCACTGTTGCAACTGGCGTGTGCGCTGCATAACAACATGGCGACCTTTGCCGAGGCCGGGGTCAGCGACCAACACTGATGCCCACATCTGCCCAACCCATCCTGATTACCCTGTTGCGTCACGGCGAAGTGGACGGGCCGGCGCACGTGTTGCGCGGAGTCAGCGACGAGCCCTTAAGCGCGCACGGTCATGCGCAAATGCAGCAAGCGCTGTTGCGTGCCGCGCCGTTCGATGCCATTGCCAGCTCGCCGCTCAAGCGCTGTCAGGCATTTGCCCGCGACTACGCCAATCAACACGGCGTGCCCGTGCAAGTGCTAGCAGAATTTCGTGAATTGGATTTCGGCACTTGGGAGGGCTTAACCCCTGCCGAGGCGGCGGTGCGCGACCCGCTCGCCTACCCTGCATTTTGTGCCGCGCACGGTATGCAAGCCGCACCCGCTGGCGAATCACTGAGCGCGTTGCGCACCCGCGTCAGGCACGGCTGGCAGACCTGGATGCAGCAAGACTGCGGCTACAACCGCCTGCTCATCACCCATGCGGGCGTGCTGCGCGCCTTGCTCATGGAGCTGTTCGGTTTTACACCCGCACAAGCGTTTCAAATCGCCCTGCCGCCCGCCGCCTGTGTACGTATCTCGCACCTGCACGGGCATATGCCGTTTCTCCTGTCATTGAATGCGGAGCAACCATGCGCGGACTAATCCTCGCCCTGCAATTTTTGACGCGTTTGCCCACACCACAACTGCGCCATTTCGACCCCGCCGAGCTGGCCAAGAGTGCGGCCTGGTTTCCGCTGGTGGGGCTCATCATCGGCGTATTGCTCGCCGCCACACTGTATCTGGGCAGCCTGCGCGACCCACTGCTGGGCGCGTTGCTGTGCCTACTGCTGTGGGTGTGGCTTACCGGCGCGCTGCATTTAGATGGTCTGGCCGACATGAGTGATGCGCTGGGCGCAGCACACCGCGATAAAGATAAATTTCTCACCGTACTGGCCGACCCACATCTGGGTACGTTCGGCGTGGTCAGCCTGGTGTTGCAACTGCTCACCAAGCTGGTGCTGTTAGCGCTGCTGGCGCGCAGTGGGCAAGTCTGGGTGCTCGCACTCATTCCGGCCTGGGCGCGCTGGGGCACGTTGATTTGGGCACGCTTGCCCCCGCTCAAGCCCGGCTTGGGCGAACGCTACGGCTGGCAAATTTCGCAGCGGCAGGTGCTGCTGTGGGGTGTGCTGCTGATGGCATGCAGCAGCAGCGTGCCAGCCTTGCTGCTAGTGCCCTTGCTGGTCTTGGCTTGGCGGCACTTTTTGTTGCACCGCTGCGGCGGCATGACTGGCGACCTGTTGGGTGCGGGTGTGGAAATCGTGGAAAGTACGGCGCTGCTGCTCGTCACCATCGCGCTGTAAGCACGCTACTGGTTGCGCGCTAAGCGGCATGCGTTTTCTGCTAAAGTGCGCGCCATGCAAATGACCAACACCCAACTCTATCTCCGCCTGCTTTCCTACGTCCGACCTTACTGGCGCGTGTTCGCGGCCTCTATCGCGGGTACGGCGGTGGCCGCTGCCACCGAGCCGCTCTTACCAGCTCTGCTCAAGCCCATGCTAGACGGCACGTTTGTGCACAAGGACGACTTCGTCATCCGCTGGGCACCACTCATCATCATCCTGATTTTTCTGGTGCGCGGCATCGCGGGTTTCATTGCGACTTATGCCATTAGCTGGGTGGGCAACAAGGTGGTGATGGATCTGCGCGGCGAAATGTTCGGCAAGCTGCTGACCTTGCCCACGCACTATTACGACAATCACGCCACCGGCAACCTGATCTCCAAACTCACCTTCGATGTGACTCAAGTGACTGCGGCTGCCACCAATGTGGTGACGGTGACCATACGTGACTCCATCATCATCATCGGTCTGCTCGGTTGGCTGATCTATCTGGACTGGAAGCTCACCCTGCTGTCGTTGGTCATCACGCCCGTGGTGGCCTTCGTCATCCACACCATCAACCGCAGCCTGCGCAATTCCAGCCGCGATTCGCAGCGCGCCATGGGCAATATCACTCAAGTCATCGAGGAAAGTGTCGCCGCGCACAAGGTGGTCAAACTGTTTGGCGGACAGCGTTACGAGATGCAGCGCTTCACCGTCGAGACCAACGGCATGCGCCACCACACCATGAAGCAAGCCGCAGCCGCAGCCGCCAACGTGCCACTGGTGCAGCTGGTCGCGGCACTGGCGCTGGCCATCATCATTTATCTAGCCACATCACAAGCCAAGACCGACGCGACCAGCGTGGGCGGTTTCCTATCCTTTGTTGCGGCGATGCTGATGCTGACTGCCCCCATTAAGCGTCTCACTGGTGTGAGTGAACATATGCAGCGCGGCTTGGCCGCAGCAGAGAGCATCTTCGCGCTGCTAGACACGCATAGCGAACAAGATACGGGCAGCTTGGACATCGGTCGCGCCTCGGGCAGGCTGCACTTCGAGCATCTGGATTTTGCTTATCAGAACGATGATGGCAGTACCTCCGAGCAGATGCGCATGGCGTTGCGCAACATCGATCTGGAGATCGCCGCCGGACAGTCGGTGGCGCTGGTGGGTGCTTCCGGCAGCGGCAAAAGCACACTGGCCAATCTGGTGCCGCGCTTTTATCTGCCCAAGAGCGGGCGCATCACGCTGGACGGGCATGACCTCAACGCACTGACGCTGGCGAGTTTGCGCGCCAACATTGCTTTGGTCAGTCAAGAAGTCGTGCTGTTCAACGACACGCTATCGGCCAACATCGCCTATGGCCAAGAACGCGAAGTATCCGAAGCCGAGATCATCGCCGCCGCGACTGCGGCACATGCGCTGGAGTTCATCAACGAATGGCCGGAAGGTTTGAATACCTTGGTGGGCGAACGCGGTGTGAAGCTCTCCGGCGGGCAACGCCAGCGCATCGCCATCGCGCGCGCCATCCTTAAAGACGCACCGATACTCATCCTCGACGAGGCGACTTCGGCACTCGATTCAGAATCTGAACGCCACGTGCAAGCCGCGTTGGAGACGCTGATGCAGGGCCGCACCACACTGGTCATCGCACACCGCTTGTCCACCATCGAGAAGGTTGACCGTATCGTGGTGATGCAGAAAGGCGAGATTGTCGAGACCGGCACGCATCGCGAGCTGCTGGACAAAAATGGTGTCTATGCGCAACTGCACCGCATCCAGTTCGCCGCAATGACCTAAACCCTGTCGGCTAGAAGGTTGACTAGCGCCAGACGAATCGATAAATTGCACAGCCTCGTAACACCCACCCTTAGGAGATAAACATGGCAGTTCTAGTCGGCAAGACCGCACCCGATTTCACCGCAGCAGCAGTGTTGGGCAGCAACGAAATCAATGAATCATTCAACCTGCACAAGCACATCAAGAACAAAACCGCCGTGGTATTTTTCTACCCGCTGGACTTCACCTTCGTGTGCCCTTCCGAAATCATCGCTTTCGATCACCGTCTGGATGAGTTCAAGAAGCGCGGCGTGGAAGTGATCGGCGTGTCCATCGACTCGCACTTCACCCATCTGGCATGGAAGAACACCGCCATCAACAACGGCGGTATCGGCCAAGTGAAGTACCCACTGGTCGCCGACATCAAGCACGACATCTGCAAAGCTTACGACGTTGAAGCCGAAGGCGGCGTGGCGTTCCGTGGCTCGTTCCTGATTGACAAGGCTGGCGTAGTGCGCCACCAAGTGGTCAACGATCTGCCATTGGGCCGTAACATCGACGAGATGTTGCGCATGGTAGATGCGCTGCAATTCCACGAAGAGCACGGCGAAGTCTGCCCAGCTGGCTGGAACAAAGGCAAGGCTGGTATGGGCGCATCGACCGAAGGCGTAGCAAAGTATTTGGCTGCACACGCCAAAGAACTGTAAGCACAAGCGCGCAAATCTGGCGTAACGAAAAACCACCTTCGGGTGGTTTTTTATTGGCTGAGACCTTAGTTGTGAAAGTCTAAAAACAGTCCACGAAAAACACGCAGATCATTTCTGCGGCAAGTCATCTCGATAGCCCGTATCCAAGTTTATTTTTGCTTTTCTCTGGTTCGTGTTTGTTCGTATCTTGCGTGGACAAATGTTTTTCAGCATGTCTATGGAGGCCCGATTTTTCCAGCATAATGCGCGCCTCACTCCCAACGCCTCAATCATGAATATCTTTGCCGCACTCTCCTATCAGATACGCCGCGCGACGCGCCTGCTATTCGACTGGCTGGCGCGCAAATGGCAGTCATCTTTCTACCTCTATCTGGCGGCGATTTTCAGCGTGTTCAGCATCGCCGATACTACCTCGCTGCACCTGCTCGCCAACATGAAGCAAGGCGCGTTCGACATGATGGTGCGTTACCGTTTGAACGTGCCGCCTGCCGATAAGGACATCGTCATCGTTGATATCAACGAGGCCAGTCTGGCCGCCATGGCCAAGGACTATGGCCGCTGGCCGTGGCCGCGCCAGGTGCTGGGCGAGTTCGTCGAGGGCATCGAGGCGCAGCATCCCAAGGCCATCGTGTTCGACATCCTGTTCAGCGACCCCGATGTGTACAACGCCGACAGCGATGCCTATTTCGATGCGGCTATCGCCAAGACCAACAACACTTATTTCCCCATGCTGCGGCTCGACCCAGCCGACGATACGCAGAGCCAGATCAAGCCCGGCATGATACCCGGTGTCACGGCGCTGCCCGGCGCGCAAGCCGATGCCACGGTGGCGATGGTGCTGCCCTATTTCAACGCCGCGTTGAACAGCGGACGACTGGGCATACACAACATCTATGCGGACGCGGACGGTATCGCGCGCCAGTATCCGGCCTATCTCGACGATTACGGCTGGCAGATACCGTCGTTGCCGTTGCGCATCGCGCAGCAACTGCACTACCCCCAGCCCGCCGCCCAGCAGGTGCTGCTCAACTGGCGCGGCCCGCCGTTCACTTATCAAGCGGTGAGTTTCAGCGATGTGTACCGCGACTTGTCCAGCAAGGTGAAGCAGCGCAAGGCCGATGAGTTCACTGACAAGATCGTTATCATCGGCTCGACTGCTCCGAGTTTATTTGACATCAAGCCCACGCCGCTGAGTCGCATGCACCCCGGCGTGGAGGTCCTTGCCACTGCGATAGACAATTTCAAGCACAACGATTTTCTGCGCTTCCCCGATGCCAAGCTCATCTATCTGCTGCTCACGCTGGCACTGATTTGGGCGACTGCGTGGGGCTTCTATCGCGATACCGGACGCGGCAAGATCGACCGTCTGTTCGGCGCGTCGCAATTCATCCTGCTGGGCATCTCCTACGCCAGCATCAACCTCACCACCACCTACATCAATCTCACCGGCCCGGTCACCTTGGGGCTGGCGTATTTCTCCATTGCGCGGCTGTATGACTTGTTCACCGGCAAGACCTTGCAGCACAACACCGTGCGTGCTGCGCAACGCCACAGCGGCGAGCTGCACGGCGTGCTGCTGCTGGTGCGCCTGGGCGGCACGGAAGCGGTGCTGAACGACAAAGTACGAGAAAAGATCAGGCTGGAGATCGCGGCGCTGGGCAGCAAGCAGCACAGCGTCGAAGTACTCAAAGGTCAGCAAGACGGACTGTGGGATCTGTTCGAGAATATGCTGGCGGTCTCGTGGCTGTGCGAGTCGCATGACGAGGCCGCCAAGCAGAACATCGCCAGCGACATCTCCCTCATCCAACAACACACCGCCGCCATCCTGCGCAAACACAGCGCGGTGGCCGACAGCGGCATCCTGTACTTCGTACATCAGGGCAGGATAGCGGGCGGCACGCAAGCGCGTAACAGTTGGCGCGCGCTGTTCGGCGCGGCATTGCAGCAATGGCAAGCATCCAAACAAGGAAACCACACATGATAAAAATATTCTGCAAAGCAACAGCACTGGCCTTGCTCGCCACCCACTTAGCGTGGGCGGGCGAAAGCGGCTCGGCCATCAAGGCCGACAGCCTACGTGCCGAACCCTACCAAGACGCCAAAGTCACCGCGCAGATTGCCAAAGGCGAACGCGCCAACATCCTCAAGACCAGCGGCGGCTGGTCACAAGTGAAGACGGCGCAAGGAACAGGCTGGGTACGCATGTTGAGCATACGGCGCGATGCGGCGCGCAACAGCGCGAGTTCAGGTTCATCGCTCGCGGCACTCGCAGCGGGTCGCTCCGGCACAGGCAAGATCGTGGCGACCACCGGCATACGCGGCTTGAACGAAGAACAACTGAAGGCGGCGCAATACAGCGAGAGCGAGATCAAGCTCGCCGAGTCTTACGGCAGCAGCAAAGCCGAAGCACAACGCTTTGCACAAGGCGGCAAGTTGCTCACGCAACGAATCGATTACTTGCCCGCGACAGGAGGTGCGCAATGAAACGTTATTGTTTAGTGCTATACGTGATGCTGAGTGGCTGTGCATTTAACGCATACGGCTTCGACTTCCAGCAAGAACTAAAGAACGCACAAAAATTAGGCGCAGAGATTCAAGCCAAACGAGACACGCTGCAAGCCCCGCTCAAAGCCTCGGGCTTGGCCGGCTATTCAGAAGCGGAAGAGATCGCCATCGGCAGACAGATCGCGGGCAACCTGCTCGGTGCCGCGCCGCTGGTGCAAGACCCAGCCCTGCAAAAATATGTGAACAACGTCGGTCGCTGGGTGGCCAGCCAAAGTGAGCGGCCTGATCTGAACTGGCATTTCGGCGTGATCGAATCGAACGACCTGAACGCCTTCGCCGCACCCGGTGGTTATATTTTTGTGACGCGTGGTCTGTATCAACTGCTGGCCAATGAAGCCGAACTCGCCGGCGTATTGGCGCACGAGATCGGCCACGTAATACGCAAGCATCACCTCAAAATATTGCAACAGAGCAACATGCTGGATATGGGCAGTTCCGCGCTATCCAAACAAATCGGTGGAAATGAAAAAATCGCAAACTTAATCGGCAGTGGCGCAGAAATCGTGTCGCGCTCTTTGGACAAAGATGCCGAGTTCGAAGCCGACCGCATCGGCGTAGTGCTGGCGGCGCGCGCTGGTTACGACGCGTATGGATTACCGCAAGTGTTGCAAGAGATCGGCCATACCGCGCCGGGTGCTGACAGCGTGGCGTTACTGTTCAAGACCCACCCCCTACCGGATGCGCGCCTCGCCAAATTAGGTGAGGTGATGGACCGCAGCTTTGATAGATTGAAGGGGCAGACGTTACCCAAACGGCTGGTCAAGATCAAATAACACGACAACTACTGCTGACGCAGCAATCCTGCCAACACGGCGCTGATCTCGGCAAACAAGGGCCGCGCATTAACCTCGGGGTTGACACAGCGGTGTTGCAGTTCGCTTAACGCATCCGGTATCGGTGCGTTACAACGTTCCAGCAGCTCTTCCAGCAAACAGCCGAACGCCCGCGCTTCGATGCGCTGCAAAGCCAAGCCATCCTCCGGCATAAAGGTGGCCGCACCGAAGTCACCCAGCAAGGCATCGCCGCGCGCATTGCACAAGATGTTATGTGCATACAGATCGCCGTGCAGAATGCCGCGCTCATGCAGATGCGCGACGGCGGAAGCGATGCCGTGCGCGATACGCAGCAATTCGTCCCGCGCGAAGCGACGCTGCGGCGTGTACACATCGCGGGTGCAGGATGCCAAACTAGGCGGGCCAGCCAGGATGCTGTAACCCGCTTCCACCAAGGGCATCACCAAACCCTTGCTGCCCGCCGGGTGCGCCACGATCCGCCCCGCCGTGCCGACCAGTCCGGGGTGCGTACCCGCCGCCAGACTAGCGGCCTTCTCGCTGCGCGGCAGACCGTCGCTGGTGAGCGCGCCCTTGAACAACTTCACCGCCACTGCCCTAGCCTCGCCATCGCGACGCCACAACGCTTGATGGATGACGCCCGAAGCGCCTTCACCCAGTTGCTGCTGCAACGCCAGCTCGTGCCAATTGATGCAGGGGATGTCGCGCGAAGAAGAGACCGCATGCTCGTGTGCGTCGCTGTACGGATTGCCGGCATACGCCAGCCAAGCCAGACGCGGCAAGCCCAATAGCCAGTCCGGCAATGCCTCGAAGCGATTCGCGGCGATGCGTACTAACTCCAGATTAGTACACGCAGCCAACTCATCGGGCAGATGCTGCAAACGATTGCCGGCCAGCATCAACTTCTGCAACTCCGTGCAACGTCCCAACTCCTTGGGCACTGACCCCAGCTGATTATCGGTAAGGATCAGCCAGCGTAACTGGGGCGGAATCGCGGCGGCGGAAAAATGTTTTATCTGATTCGCCTTGAAGCCCACCATGCTCAGATTCGGGCAGCGTCCCAACACTTCTGGCACTTCCGTGAATCGATTGTCCGAGCAGAAGATCACGCGCAACTTATGCAGACGCGGCAAGTCGTCGGGCAGGGTACTCAAGGCATTGCCGGAAAGATTGAGTATCTGCAAGGTGTCGGCAAGCTGAAATATCTCGTGCGGAAATTCAGTCAGGCCGCAGCACAGATCGAGGCGTTCAATGCCGGCCAATTGGCCGCTGCGAAGTTGGGTGAGTGTGTCCATGAATTTCTCAAATTACTTTTTAAGTCCAAACCGTCGGGGGTAGCCCGACAGCTAAAACCGTTCGTGTTGAGCTGGTCGAAACATGAAGGCGGTTTTCAACTGAACGTCGCCGGTGATAGACCGGCAGCTACATACCTTTCTTGTCTTGCCAAGAAAGGTATGCCAAAGAAGTCGCCCCCGGTTTCCCGCCCTTCGGGTTCCCACAAAAAACCAAGTAAGCGGGGCTGCGGAACTCGCACTACGTGCTCAAACAGTCCTCGCCTAAAACTCCGCTCACTTGGATTTTATTGCGGCGGCGCACAGGGGAATTAAAACCTAAACCATCAATTCGTAGGATGGGCAAAAGTTGCCCATCCATTATCAGATTTCTGCGTGGGCACGATATGCCCACGCTACTCCGCTAGGCAAAACTAAATTCGATGCGGCGAACTTTTTTCAAGTCCACCGTTTGCTTGGCTTGCCACAAGTCGTAATTGTCTTGCATCGTCAGCCAGCTTTCCGGCGTGCGTCCTAGTGCCTTGGCGAGACGCAGTGCCATCTCTGGGCTCACACCACTCGCGCCATTCAATACGCGGCTTAGCGTCGATGCGGCAACGCCCAATTTGAGCGCGAGTTCTCTGCAACTGATTTCGTTGGGCGTGAGGTAAATCTCTTGAATGAACGCGCCAGGATGAGGTGGATTGTGCATAGCCATTAGTGATAATCCTCGTAATCTAAAATCAAAGCGTTGCCGTTCACAAACTCGAACGTGACACGCCAGTTACCGTTGACCCACACCGACCAACGTCCTTTTTCACCACCCTTTAGCGGATGCAAACGAAATCCGGGGATGTCCATATCATCTATCGTTTGCGCGGTATCCAATGCGGCCAGCTGCATTTTTAAGCGGTTCGCATGAGCGGGCTGGATGCCCGCCAAGCTGCCACTCTCAAAATATTTTCGCAGCCCTTTATGTCGGAACGATGTGATCATTTGCGGATGATAGCGTGTTGCGCGGTGCGCAACAAGAGGTGGATTTTACAGACAGGTTGGAGCGGGAATGTGAAAGGCAGAAAATCTTATAGCGTGGGTGCTACTTAGCTAGACCCCATTTCTTCTCGCTGAAAAAAACGCAAGGTGACAAAACTACTCACCTTGCGTTCGTTTCGTCGGGAGTACTTCCCCGCAAACAACTACTTTTCTTTGTCCAGCTTACATCTTATTAATCGAAATATCTCATTCGCAAAGACACCTAAAATCACACCGGCCAGAGTCTGATTTATACCAATTTCTTTAGAAATGGCGTACATCCCTAAAAGCAAATACATTGCATAAATTCCATGCCACGGCTTTAACTTCATGAAATAGAAAAATGTCACTAAAGCCACAACCCATTCGAATGGGTGCGACAAAAATGCGTCAACGACAGTTTGCACTTAACTCTTTTCTGGCAAAAACATTTCGCTGATTTTTTCTTTCTTGCCATTTAGGGTATCAAAGATTCGCACAGTGATGCCACCCGACGGTAAACGACCACCCCAATTACAAGACACTGTATGGACGTAAGGCGTAGTTGTCACCTGTTCGGGCCCGAATACGCAACGATCTAGCGGCTGATCTTTTTTATCAAACCACTCTATCGAAGCTGTGTGAGCACCTAGTTTTTTGTATGCAATATATGCCAAAAAAACTGCTTCTTCTGAGGGATCGTTTGAAACATAAACTGTCCAAATTGCTTGCGGATTACTAAATCCTTTGTTATCAACGACTTTATTAGTATTCACAAAACCTACTAGACCAGCATTTTCGGCTGAAAATGCATTTATGGAAAAGCTTGCGATTGCAGCAGCCAACAAAATTTTTTTGATCATAAGTTTCCCCTTTTAATTTGCTGCAATAAATGAATAAGCGCGGCAATGTAATTCAGGGGGGGGGGGGGTATGTCAAGCTCAGCGGTGTTTATACCTCTCACTTAGTAACGCTCTGCCACCTCCCCTTGCTAAAATCCGCGCCATCGTTTTTTCTTTTCTCTCATCATGCTGATCTGGTTCGTAGGCTTGTATCTATTCCTGTCGGTAGGTATCGGCATTTACGCTTCGACGCGGGTGCACAACTCGCGCGACTTCGTCGTGGCGGGACGCAATCTGCCCTTGCCCATCGTAACCGCGACGGTGTTCGCGACTTGGTTCGGCGCAGAGACGGTGTTGGGTATCTCGGCAACATTTGTGAAGGAAGGATTGAGCGGGGTGGTGGCCGATCCATTCGGCGCAAGCTTATGTCTGATCATCGCAGGTCTGTTCTTTGCGCCGTTGTTGTATCGCATGAACCTGCTCACCATCGGCGACTACTACCGGCAACGCTACAGCCGCGCGGTGGAATTGCTGATGACTATCTGCATCATGATCTCCTATCTGGGCTGGGTGTCGGCGCAGGTGGTGGCACTGGGGCTGGTATTCAATATCGTCAGCGGCGGCGCGGTGTCCGAACCGACCGGGATGGTGATCGGCACGGCCATCGTGCTGGCTTACACCATGTTCGGCGGGATGTGGTCGGTGGCCTTGCTCGACTTCGTGCAGATGACGGTGATCATGGCGGGCATGTTGTTCATCGCCTATCTAATCAGCGGGCAAGTGGGCGGCGTGGCGCAGGTGGTGCAGCACGCCAGCGACAGCGGAAAATTGCAGTTTTTTCCGCAGGGCGGGTTCGAGGTATGGGTGCCGTTCATCGGCGCGTGGCTGACCATGATGCTCGGCTCTATCCCGCAACAGGACGTGTTCCAGCGCATGACCTCGGCCAAGGATGAAAAGACTGCCGTGCGCGGCTCCGTGCTGGGCGGCGTGTTGTATTTCGCCTTCTCCTTCGTGCCGATGTTCATCGCGCTCTCGGCCACCCTTATCGACTTCGACACGTTTGGTGCGCTGATAGAGAGCAACTCGCAACTGGTGCTGCCCACGCTGATACTGGAACACACCCCGGTGATCGCGCAGGTGTTGTTCTTCGGCGCGCTGCTGTCCGCCATCATGAGCACCGCCTCCGCGACGCTGCTCGCGCCGTCGGTGATGTTCACCGAGAACATCCTCAAACATTTCGCGCTGCAACACATGAGCGACAAGCAGATGTTGCGCACCATGCGCATCATCGTGGTGACATTTGGCTGCATGGTGTTGTGGTCGGCATTACACGCGGACACTAGCATCATGAAGATGGTGGAAAACGCCTACAAGATCACACTGGTCGGCGCGTTTGTGCCGCTGGCGTTCGGCTTGTACTGGAAGCGCGCCAACACCCAGGGTGCGCTGGTTTCTATCGTGCTGGGTCTGTCCAGTTGGCTGCTGATGGAGCTCATCCAGCCCGACACCTACTGGCCACCGCAACTGGTCGGTCTGTTGTGCAGCCTCGCGGGTATGCTGCTGGGTTCACTCCTCCCGCCTTTGCACAGCGCACCGCGACACCCTCAAGCCAACGAAGCGCAATAGTAGGAAAAAGTAACTTGGTGCGCGCCGTCTTTGTGTCACACTCCTGTCATAATTTCTTCATATGCTGGCAACTTCGAGAAGTGACTTAGGAGTGATCGTGCAAGCAAAGATTCTGATCGTAGAGGATGAACCGGCTATCGCCGAACTATTGGCCTTCAACGTCATGCAGGCGGGCTTTATTGCCCTGCGCGCCGAAGATGCCACCACTGCCTGGCAACAGATACGTGACCATGCACCTGATCTGATTCTGTTGGACTGGATGTTGCCCGAGACTAGCGGCGTGGTGATTGCCAAGCAACTGCGCGCCGATGCACGCACCTGTGACATTCCCATCATCATGCTGACGGCGCGTGGCGACGAACGCGATAAGGTATTGGGCTTGGAGTCGGGTGCGGATGATTACATCACCAAACCGTTCTCGCCCCGTGAGCTGATGGCGCGCATCCGCGCCGTATTGCGTCGCCACATCCCCATCATGCCAGAAGAAAACGTCAGCATCGGCGGATTGGAACTGTCGCCCACCACGCATCGCGTCAGTGCCAAAGGACAGAGCATAGAGTTAGGCCCTACTGAGTTCCGTTTGTTACAATTCTTTATGACCCATACCGAGCGTGTCTATAGCCGCACCCAATTGCTCGATCAGGTGTGGGGCACGCAGGTGTTCGTGGAGGAGCGTACCGTGGATGTGCATATACGCCGACTTCGCGCAGCGTTAGAAGCAACCGGTCTGGACAATCTTATCCAGACGGTACGCGGTAGCGGATACCGTTTTTCAGTGACTTAACGAGGATACTCAGTGTTCGATTTTCTGCTCAAAGCCAGCATGCCGGTGATATTCAGCGCGCTAGCGGCCTTATTACTCTGGGCGGTATTCTCACAGACGATAGCCTTGCTCTTCCTCATCCCGGTGCTGCTATTTTTAATGGCGCGCCACGCTTGGCAACTCTATAAACTTAGCATCTGGCTGGTCAAACCTGATTTGCAGACCATCCCCGAAGCCAGCGGTATCTGGGATGATGCCTTCTCCCTGCTGTACAAAATGGTGAAGCGCCATAAACAAACCAAGCTCGATCTGGCCGCCGAGTTGAAGCACATTGAGATGGCAACAGCGGCGATGCCAGATGGAGTAGCGATTCTTAACTCTGGCAACCGCATCGAATGGTGCAACCCGCTTGCCGCCGAACATTTCAGCCTCAACCCGCAACACGACATCATGCAGGACATCACCTATCTGGTACGCAAACCAGAGTTCATCGACTATCTGCATGAAGGTAATTTCAGCGAACCGCTGGTCATGTCGCCGGCCCGCCACGACGACCTGCGGCTGTCCATCAAACTGGTCAATTATGGTGACAACAAACGCTTATTAATCAGCCGTGACATCACGCAACTGGAACGCATCGAGACCATGCGCCGCGACTTCGTCGCCAACGTTTCACACGAGTTGCGCACGCCGCTCACTGTGGTCAACGGCTTCGTTGAAAACCTGCAAGATATGGATGATCTGAATCACAGCCAGATTAGCCGCGCGCTGTTCCTGATGGCAGAACAGACCAAGCGTATGGACAATCTGGTTGCAGATCTATTGACCTTGTCACGCTTGGAGAACGACCATAACCCGATTACGGAAGAGGTCGTCGATGTTGCTGCGCTACTGAATGCGATTTATCAGGATGGCATTGCATTGAGCTCGCAAAAACATAGCATCACGCTGGAAGTCGCCAACAAGCACAACCTGATCGGCAACTACGATGAGTTGCGCAGCGCGTTTAGCAATCTACTTAACAATGCAATTCGCTACACTCCCGAGGGCGGTGTCATTTTGGTACGCTGGGCCAAGCGTGGCGAACAGCCGATTTTCTCCGTGCAAGACAGTGGTATCGGCATCGCACCGCAGCACATCCCTAGACTCACAGAACGCTTCTATCGCGTGGATCGCAGCCGCTCACGCGAGACTGGCGGAACAGGGTTGGGGTTGGCGATTGTCAAACATATCGCCTTGCGTCATCAAGGCAAGCTGGAAATTAACAGCGTGGAGAAACAAGGCAGCACTTTCTCTATCGTATTTCCGGTCAAGCGCAATGCGCTAAGCAACGACTAAATGTAGCTGATACGCTCGTAGTCAAAACCGCGCGCGACGCTGATACCCATCTTCACGTGCTGTTTTTCGTTGTTGGCGTGGATGATTTGCAACATGCCGCCCGCTTGGAATATCTGACGCGGCACGATCAAACTAGACGGCGTACGCAAGGTCAGCGCGGCGGGCATCAGGAACGCCGCTTGCGGTGCTCCACCCGGTAATTGCACCTGTATAGGTTGCGGTATGCCCGGCACAAAGCTGATACCAATCTGTAGCAACCCCGCCACCGACACATGCAGCCAAACTACCGCGCCCAGCTTGTAAGGCTGACTTTCATCTTGCCTTAACGCCACCAGTTGATGCAGGTTCAAGCGGCCCGGCCCGGGATTGTGACGGGTCAACTTCGCCCCCAACACACTTTCGTCATCCAATACCCAACCTTCTTGATCCGGCGCTACGGCTACCTGCTCCTGCTGCAAAACATGGCCGAAGGTTTCGATCTGTTTACGCATGACACTGTCTTTATGCCGCACGACCTGTTTGCCGTTGAGTAGGGCATAGATCATCTCTGGCGTATAACCGAACTGCACCGGCTTACTGGTGAGCGCACGCTGTATAGAACGGTTCTTGTCATCCTCACACCAGCACTCATGCAAAAAGTTGAGCAACTCCAACGCAGCGGAAATACTGGGTAGCTCACCCAAACCAACCTGATCCAGACGCGTCCCCTGTTGCAGCAAGATGATCTTTACTCGCAACAGCTTGCTCATGGGCACCATCGGCATGTAGCGCATCAGCGCATGATGACTGGTATTGGCGACTGCCTGTAAACCTTGCGTGCCTGACATATCAACCGCCAAAGGTTGAGCATCGCCCTTGCTCAGGCTGTAGCGCGTTTCCAGACACAACTCCTTGCTCCAGTGCGCCAACCACCGATCCAACAATCTTAACTGGGTGCGACTTAACTCGGCAGGTCGCGCGTAGCAGGCCAGCAAGGTTTTGAGATACATACTGCGGCAGCTGCTACTGAGCACTGAATAACGTTCTAGGTCGTCCTTGACCTGCACCTCGTGGAACGATTGTTCTTCGGCAAAGGCGTACAGGTCATGCAGCTGATGCCACAGCTGCGGCTGGCACTCATAGCCGCTACGCAGACACTCGAAGATGGCGGATCCGCTGTATTGCAAACAACGCTCGCACAGCATCGCCCCCATGCCCGCGAGCTTCTTGTCCCCCGCCAGAAATGCTTGCAGACAGCGCTGATAACCGGTGACCATGGCGTGCCACATCTGCGTGAGCGAGATGAAAGTCATCAACTCATGTTCCCCCAACGGCAACGCCTTACCGATGAGTTTTTTGGACATATCTTCTTGGATATGGTCGATGGTCTCGCGCAACGCTTCCAGCGTGTGATAACGCTCCAAGCCCTGCATAGGGTAGCGATTGAACTCATTGAGTTGCGTCAGCAGATAACTGTGCGCTTGTTGTAAATTGGTCAACTGAAACTGCATCAACCAAGCGCTACAACTCGCCTTGTCCCTGAACACAGGCGCGGCTCTATCGTCGGTCGGATCGAGAGGCAGGGTCAGCATGGAACTAAGCTAAGCGCACCTTGAGTGTGGCAATCAGTCTAGCGCGCCAATCAGCAGGCACGACACGGCTTGCGACACGTTGTGCCACACCCCAAATCGGTTGCGGAAAATGTTTGTCGTCGCGGTAGCGGGGAATCACATGCCAATGCAGATGCGGTGTCATATTGCCCAAGCTAGCCAGATTGATTTTGTCGGGGCGCATCACCTCGCGCAGTGCCTGCTCCACCTTGCACACCGTCATCATCATGGCGCTGCGCTGCGCGATTTCCAAATCGGTCATCTCGGCAAGATGGGTGTTGCAGATAACGCGACAGAAGCCGGGGTAGTCGGCATCCTCCACCAACACCACACGCAGAAAGTCATTACGGAAAATGACCGCGCCGCCATCCTGCATACACAGTTCGCAACTCATCACGTTATAGCAACACCCGTTCGATACCGCCGTTATTGGCTTTGTTCACGTAATCCGGCAACCAGTTCTCACCCAGCAGATGCTTGGCCATTTCCACCACGATGTAATCGGTGGTCGTGCCCGCATCGTCGTTGTAGCGACTCAAGCCTTGCTGGCAGGCAGGGCAGGAGGTGAGTATCTTGATGTCGCCGTCAAAACCATCGGCGCGCAAAGCATCTGCACCAGTCTTCATCTCGTGCTCTTTGCGGAAACGCACCTGCGTCGCGATCTCTGGCGTGGCCACGCCGAACGTGCCGGACTCGCCGCAGCAACGTTCGTTGAGCTTCACCTCGGTATTCATCAGCGACTGCACCACGTCCATGGATTTGTAGGTCTTCATCGGCGTGTGGCAAGGCTCGTGATACATATAGCGCGTGCCTTCCACGCCATGCAGCTGCACGCCTTTTTCCAGCAGATATTCGTGGATGTCGAGCAGACGGCAGCCGGGGAAGATTTTCTCGAACTGATATTTTTGCAACTGATCCATGCACGTCCCACACGACACGATCACCGTCTTGATGTCGAGATAGTTGAGCGTGTTCGCCACGCGATGGAACAGCACGCGGTTATCGGTGGTGATTTGGCTGGCCTTGTCTTTCAAACCGCTCGCGTTCTGCGGGTAACCGCAGCACAGATAGCCGGGCGGCAACACCGTGGTCGCGCCGGTTTCGTAGAGCATCGCCTGCGTCGCCAAACCAACCTGACCGAACAGACGCTCCGAGCCACAGCCGGGGAAGTAGAACACCGCCTCGGACTCTTCGCTGGACACGCGCGGATTGCGGATCACCGGCACGATGTCGTTGTCCTCGATGTCCAGTAACGCGCGCGAAGTTTTCTTGGGCAGATTGCCCGGCATGGGCTTGTTGATGAAGTGGATCACCTGCGCCTTGAGCGGCGCGCGCCCTACCGTGGCGGGCGGACGCTTGAGCTGCGCATCGAGCAAGCCGAGACGCTTCGCCACCTTATGCACGGTGCGCTGTAGCTTGTAACTCCACTCTATGGTGACCTTGCGCATCAGCTTGATGGTGAGCGGGTCACTGTTGTTGAGGAAGGCCATCGAAATCGCGCCGACCAGATTGAATTTTTTCTTGCCCTGTTTGCGCAGGAAGTCGCGCATCGCCATCGACACTTCGCCGAAATCGATATTCACCGGACAAGGATTGAGGCACTTGTGACACACGGTGCAATGATCGGCGACAGCGTTGAACTCATCAAAATGCTGGATGGATATTCCCCTGCGGGTCTGCTCTTCATACAGGAACGCTTCGATGAGCAGCGACGTGCCGAGTATCTTGTTGCGCGGTGAATAAAGCAGATTGGCGCGCGGCACATGGGTCGCACACACCGGCTTGCATTTGCCGCAGCGCAAGCAGTCTTTGATCGAGTCGGAGATATTGCCCAGCTCGCTCTTTTCCAGAATCAAACTTTCCAATTCCATCAAGTTGAAACTCGGGGTGTAAGCACGCTCCAGATTACTGCCGGTGAGTAGCTTGCCCTTGTTGAAACGCCCTTCGGGATCGACCTTGAGCTTGTAGTCGGTGAACGCGGCGATTTCGTGCGGCGCCAGGAAATCGAACTTGGTGATGCCGATGCCGTGCTCGCCAGAGATCACGCCGCCCAGGTCTTTCGCCAACTGCATGATGCGCTCCACCGCGCCGTTGGCTTGCTGCAACATGGCGTAATCGTCGGAATTCACCGGAATGTTGGTATGCACGTTGCCGTCGCCCGCGTGCATGTGCAGCGCCACGAACACGCGGCTCTTCAGCACGCGCTGGTGGATCGCTTGCGCCTCGTCCAGTACGGGTTGATAGGTACTGCCGCTAAACAACTGACGCAGCGGTTCGCGCAGCTCCAGTTTCCAAGAGGCGCGCAACAGATGACGCTGCACACCGTCGAAGACCGTCTTGGCATCCGCATGGTCGGCGGGGGCGAACGGACAATCGATCAAGCGCGCATCCAAATTATCTTGCAGCCACGACCAGCGCGCGCGCACTTGCGCTAAGAGTCTTTGCGCCTCTTGCTGGCGTGTCCCCAGCAGTTCGGCATCGCCCAACTGCTTGTCGTCCTGATAGTAGAGCGGCAGCTCACCAGCAAAAAATACTTCCAGCGCATCCAGAAATTTGAGCTTGTTGTGCAGCGACAATTCGATATTGATGCGCTCCACGCCATCGCAATAATCGCCCATGCGCGGCAGCGGAATGACCACGTCCTCGTTGATCTTGAAGGCATTGGTGTGTTTGGCGATGGCAGCAGTACGCGCTCTATCCAGCCAGAATTTTTTGCGCGCTTCGGCAGACACCGCGATGAAGCCTTCGCCGCTGCGCAAGTTCGCCATGCGTACGATCTCGGAGGCGGCGCGTGCTGCGGCATCGGCATCGTCGCTCACCACATCGGCCACCAACACCATTTTGGGACGCGTGCCGCGTTTAGCCTTGGTGGCATAGCCGACCGCTTTCAGATAACGCTCATCCAGATGTTCCAGACCCGCGAGTTGCACCGTTGCCTTCCCTCCCCCTTGTAGGGGGAGGGCTAGGGAGGGGGTAGAAGAGTTGGCGTTTTCACCCCCATCCCCACCTTCCCCCTTGAAGGGGGAAGGAGTAGTGCCTTGATTGAAAAGCCCGGTGATTTCCACGATGGCCGGTACCGCTTCATGTACTTGGCCGAAGAACTCCAGGCAGACCGTGCGCGTGTGCGCATGTTCTTTATGCAAGATAAAGCGCGCCGAGGTGATGATGCCGTCGCAACCTTCTTTCTGGATGCCGGGCAGGCCGGACAAGAATTTATCGGTCACGTCCTTGCCCAAACCGGCCTTGCGGAACGCACTGCCCGCGATGCTCAAAAGCTCGGGCGCACCACGCACGGTCTTGCCATCCAGCTCGTAACGGGTGATGCGGAAAGTCGCATTCGCCACGTCGTGTATCTTGCCGAGGTTATGGTCCAGACGCTCGACCTCCATCCACAAACCTTCCGGCGTGACCATTTTCCACGACACCAGATTGTCCAGTGCCGTACCCCACAGCACGGCCTTCTTGCCGCCCGCGTTCATCGCCACGTTGCCGCCTATGCAGGACGCATCGGCAGAAGTGGGATCAACCGCGAACACCAGATTATTGCGCTCAGCCGCTTCCATCACGCGCCGTGTCACCACGCCCGCCCCGCAATGGATGGTGGCGTAAGGCTTGTCCAATCCGGGCAGCACTTGTTGCTCCACGGCAGAGATCGCATCCAGCTTCTCGGTATTAATCACCACCGAGCGTTTATCCAAAGGCACCGCGCCGCCGGTATAGCCAGTACCGCCGCCGCGCGGAATGATGGTGAGCTTGAGTTCAATACAGGCGCGCACCAGTGCGGCGATCTCGGCCTCACTATCGGGATTGAGCACAACAAAGGGATATTCCACGCGCCAGTCGGTGGCATCGGTGACATGCGAGACGCGCGCCAAACCGTCGAACTGGATGTTGTCCTTGCGGGTTAAATGGCTGAGCACCTTAAGCGTGCGCTTACGCAAAGCGATGGTCTCTTCGAACTCTTGCTCGAAAGCATCGACCGCTAGGCTCGCCAGTTCCAGCAAGCGTGCCACCACTTCGTTATGATTGTTGCTCTCATTGACCACACCTGCGGTGGCCACGCGACGCGCTTCTATCGCGCGCAATCGATGCCGCAAAGCACTCACCAAAGCGACGCGGCGTTTGCGATTGCCTAACAGATCATCTTGCAGATACGGGTTGCGCGATACCACCCAGATGTCGCCCAGCACTTCGTACAGCATCTGTGCGGAGCGGCCAGTGCGCCGCTCTTCGCGCAAGTTATTGATAATCTGCCACGCCTCCTCGCCCAAGATGCGCAGGACAATCTCGCGATCCGAGAAGGAAGTGTAGTTGTAGGGAATTTCGCGCAAGCGTGCCGTCATTTTGGAATCTGGTCCGGGCTCAAATTTAGCAAGGGCGGCATTCTACCGCATCGCGGCTTTACGCTCGACCTCATTGTCAATCGGGCTACACGCATCCGGCAGACCGGGGGGTGCACCGCGACACTAAAGCAACCCCCGCCAGCCAACTTGTTAGCGCGCGGCATCTTCCCCCCGCATCCCGCAAGCAATGTGTTGGCGCGGGTCGTGCCGCCCCTGTACGATGCGCACCACGCTCACCACTCGCGCAAACCATATGCTCAATCTTTTCAATCTCACCGATGGCCGTTTGACGCACGCCGCTTCTGCCGACACCGCACGCCCCATCTGGGTGGATGTCATCGCGCCCAACGCGCAGGAGCGCGCCTGGGTGCTGGAAAAATTTGCCGTGCATTTGCCGCAACCGGAGCATTTGCGCGACATCGAAGCCAGTGCGCGCTTTTATGAAGAGGATCATCAACTGCATGTGCGTTCCGATTTTCTGTCCGGCACGAGTGCGGATTCGCACAGCGTCATCGTGGCTTTCGTGGTGGCCAACAACGTGTTGTTTAGTGTGCACGATGAAGATTTGCCAGTGTTCGAACGCTTCCGTTTGCGCGCCCACAGCCAGCCCGACTTATTGGAAAACAGCCTGGATGTGTTGCTAGATTTGTACGGTTCAGACGTGGAATTTTCTGCCGACGCACTGGAAACTATCCATGCCGATTTGAGCGTCACCAGCAGCAAGACGCTAGACCCGCAACTCAATGACCGCGAGGCTGCAATCATGTTGGCAAGCATCGCGCACGGCGAACATTTGAATGGTCGCATACGACGCAATTTGATGGACACGCGCCGCGCCATTTCGTTTTTAATGCGCAGTAGTTTGCTTAGCCCCAAACAACTCGAAGAAGCGCGCCAGACTATGCTGGACATAGACTCGCTGGACGGCCACACCGCGTTCTTGTTCGACAAAATAAATTTTTTGATGAACACCACGGTCGGTTTTATCAACATCAACCAAAACAAAATTGTGCGTATGTTTTCGGTGGCTTCGGTGGCGTTGCTGCCGCCTACGCTGATTGCCTCTATCTACGGCATGAACTTCAAAACTATGCCGGAACTGGAATGGCATTATGGCTACCCACTGGCCGTGGGGCTGATGCTCGCGTCCATCGCGTTACCGTTTTGGCTGTTCTATCGCAAGGGCTGGCTGAAATAGCCTGCACCGCACGGTACAATGCGCGCTTTGAATCCGGGTTGGGGAGTGATGAAAATACTTTTTGCGCTGAGTCTGATTGCGCTGTCATTCAACAGCACGTCCGCTGCCGCAGCGTCATGCGCACAACAATTTCCGCAAGATGCTGCCGCGCGGCTGGATTGTTATGACCACGCCCCGGCAAGTTATGACGCGCAAGCCGAAGCCTTGCGCAAAGCCGAACTGGCACGCCGCTCTTACCTGACCCGCGCTTGGAATCTGGACGACAGGAACGTCACCGATGACAGCAAGCTGGGGCGGCTACAGCCGTATCGGCAAAATTATTTAATCGTGCGCCAGTCCAATCGCACCAATAATCAACCCACCACGCCGGCTCCGCTGCACACCACGCTCACGCCCAATCCCAACCAGTACGGCGAGGCCAAATTTCTGATTAGCGTGAAAGGCGACATCGGTGCACAGCACGACATCAATCTGCTCGGCTTCAAGACCCTGCACCTGTGGGGCGCATATACCCAGCAGTCCAACTGGCAGGTGTTTAACACGCAAAATTCTTCGCCGTTCCGTGAAACCAATTACGCACCGGAACTGATTGCTACTCTGGGTACGAACCACGAGGACGGACTGAAGCTGGTGAACCTCGGCATCGAGCATCAATCGAATGGTCGCTCGTTGCCTGAGTCACGCAGTTGGAATCGCGTTTACATGCTGAGTGGCTGGGAGTGGAACAATGTCACCTCAATCATGGCGCGCGGCTGGTGGCGCATCCCCGAAAATCTCGCCACTGATGACAATCCCGACATTTTGAATTATCTCGGACGCGCCGATGTAGTGCTGCGCTGGGAGCCTGCCGACAAGTCGCAAGCCGCCGCCTTGCTGCTGCGCAACAACCTTGCACTACATCAGAACCGAGGCTTTGCTCAACTCGATTGGGCGATGCCTCTCAACGCGGGCAACTCCTCGCGCTTCCACCTACAACTGAGCTCGGGATATGGCGAAAGCCTGATCGACTACAACCGCAGCCAGAACACGCTAGGCTTCGGCTTTTCATTTAGGGAATGGTAAACATGACAACAAGCCACTACGAACGTATCGGCGGTGCAGCAACAATCCGCGCACTGGTGGTGCGCTTTTACCAAATCATGGACGAATTGCCCGAGGCTTACGGCATCCGCAAAATGCACGCGCCGCACCTGCAAAATGCCGAAGATAAGCTGTTCAAATTTCTCTCTGGCTGGATGGGTGGGCCACAATTGTTCGTCGAAGAATATGGCCACCCTAGGCTACGTGCGCGTCACCTTCCGTTTGCCATTGGCAATTCGGAGCGCGACCAATGGCTGCTGTGCATGAACAAGGCGATGATGGAAGTGGTGTCGGATACCGATCTGCGCCATGAGCTGTCCGAGGCATTCGCCAAGGTCGCGGATCATATGCGCAATCGCGAAGGTTGAGCCGCTTTACACTGCTGGGCTTTGTTCCAGAAGGCGGTTGATAACAGCCCCTGCCAACATAAATCCGAAGATGGGCGGCATATAGCTAATCGTACCGTTCACCGCTCTTGGGCGACCGCGATCCACTGGCTGCGGCGGCAAAGGTGAGCGCGGATTTTCGTCGGTATATACCGTTAGCACACCGTGCTGTATGCCCGCGTCGCGCAGACGTTTGCGCATTTCGCGCGCCAGCGGACAAACGCTGGTCTGGCTAATGTCAGCAACGCGGATTCTGGATGGATCGAGCTTATTGCCTGCGCCCATGCTGGAGGCAACATGCAAACCCAGCGACACACTATGACTCACCAGAGCAACTTTGCAATTCATCGAGTCGATACAGTCAATCACAAAATCGCAGTCATTCGGCACCAGTTCATGGACGTTTTCCGGCCCGAGGAAAGTGCGTATCAGCGTAACGGTACAGGCAGGATTGATGTCTGCAATGCGGGCGCGCATCAGCTCGGCTTTGGACTGCCCTACAGTGGAAAGTAAGGCGGGCAACTGACGATTGATGTTGCTGGTCGCCACCACATCGTGATCCATCAAAGTCAAACGACCTATGCCTGCGCGCGCCAGTGCTTCGGTGCAATAAGAGCCGACACCACCGAGTCCTGCCACGAATACATGTTTATCGCGCAAGGTCGCGACACCGTCATCACCCAACAATATCTGGGTGCGCTCAAATTGGGGAGGCAATATAGATTTCATCCGAACATTATAAAGCCTGTAAGTGCTGCCTTAGTAACGGGAGTACCTGAACTGCATTGGCCGTGGTTGCCTCGGCCACCTCCGCCAAACTCATACCGCGTAGCTGTGCCAGCGTGGCCGCGATGCGCTGTAGATTGGCAGGATGGTTGGGCGCGCCGCGTGGCAAAAAATCCGGTGGTATGTCTGGGCCGTCGGTCTCCAATACGATGCTGTCCATAGGCAAAGTTGCTGCCAACTCGCGGATGCGCGAGGCGCGACCATGTGTCATCGCACCACCAAAGCCGAGTTTGAATCCCAACCTGATGAATTCATCAGCTTGCTGGCGGCTGCCGTTGAAAGCGTGTGCAATACCACCACAGACCTTGATGCGTCTAAGGTGTTTGAGCACGACATCTTGCGCACGCCGCACATGCAAGAGCACGGGGAGCTCAAACTCCCGCGCCAGTTTGAGTTGCTCCGAGTAGTAATACTCTTGCCGCGCCAGATCATAATTCGGGACAAAGAAATCCAGCCCCACTTCCCCGACCGCGACTGGCCGCTGCTGCTGCAAATAGCTGCGTAGGAGCAACAGCCACTCAGGCTTAGCCTGCCCAAGAAGTAAAGGATGAATACCGTAAGCGGGGAGACAATTATCAAATTGCTGCGCCAAGTTACGCACGGCAGCGAAGTTGGATACCGCGACGCTCGGCACGATGATGGTACGGACATCAGCTGATACTGCTGCGGCCACAATATCAGCTTGACGGTCGCCGAACTCAAGCGCATCCAGATGACAATGCGTATCGACGATATGCATGACGAGCTAGGTTTAGGGTAGCGAGAATAGGCCCATGGTGACGATAATCTTGCCCATCACGCCGCCCTTTTCGATCAACTTGTGGGCCTGTCCAACTTCAATCAGCGGTAATTGACGCGACACCAGCACGCCTAACTTGCCTGCCTCGATGAGCTTTGCGCCTTCTTCCAATATCTTGCGTTGACGGATGCGTTGGTCGTGCATTTTCATTAACTGTGCGGTCAGCATGAGCTCATAGCAGAGGGTGAGATTACGTAAGCGTGCGCGCTGTGCATCGTCCAAAGTCAAGGCAGTCGCGATAATGCTGACAATCTTGCCGCCCACCTTGGTCGCATCAATAGATTTGCTAAAGGTATCGCCGCCAACGGTGTCGAGCACCACATCTACGCCCTGCATACCGGTCCAGCGCATTATTTCGTCGACGAATTTCTGTTTTTTGTAGTCGATGATTTTGTCAGCGCCCAATGATTGAGCCAATTTGGCTTTCTTATCGTCGCTTACGGTGACCGCCACTTTGGCACCAAAATGTCGCGCCAATTGCACTGCAATATGGCCGACACCACCGGCTCCGCCATGTATGAGTATGGTTTGACCAGGTTGTATATTGGCTTTCTCGACCAATGCCTCCCATGCAGTAATTAATACCAAGGGAATTGCGGCACTGTCTTGCATGCTTAAATTTGCAGGCTTAGCAGCACAGCAATCTTCATGCAGTGTGGTGTACTCAGCGTAGCAACCAGGATCCAGACCGATGCCACCATTATTGAAAAAGACTTGGTCTCCCACCTTGAAGCGCGTCACCTCGTCTCCAATCTCATCGACGATGCCAGCTCCGTCACAGCCCAGTATCGCGGGCAGCTTGTCAGGATAGTAAACCGGCTTCATGCGCAACTTGGTATCCAAGGGATTGATGCCTGCCGCAGCAAGTTTCACGCGCAGATGATGTGGCGACAACACCTCGGGAATATCAAGGTCGCGTAAATGCATAACATCTATGCCCCCCGCAGAGGTTGTAAGCATGGTTTGCATCTTGTCGCTCCTTCGTAAAATCGCTTCGAGGCCTATGTTAAACTGCGCGCCTTAAATTTGCACATTCTTGGCGGTCTAGATATGTCTGGCAATACACTCGGTACCTTGTTTACGGTGACTTCTTTCGGCGAATCTCACGGTGCTGCCATAGGCTGTATCGTGGACGGCTGCCCTCCCGGACTATCCCTCTGCGAGGCTGACATCCAGCATGATCTCGACCGCCGCAAGCCCGGCACCTCGCGCCACGTCACGCAGCGCCGCGAGTCCGACACCGTAGAAATTTTGTCCGGCGTGTTCGAAGGCAAGACCACTGGCACGCCCATCGCTTTGCTCATCCGCAACGAAGACCAGCGCAGTAAGGACTACGGCAATATCGCCGAGACCTTCCGCCCTGGTCATGCCGATTACACATATACACAAAAATATGGCTTCCGCGACCACCGTGGCGGTGGCCGCTCATCCGCGCGCGAGACCGCCGTGCGTGTTGCTGCGGGTGCGATTGCCAAGAAATGGCTGCATGAGCGCTATGGCGTTGTGATACGTGGCTACATGTCGCAACTGGGTGAAATTGCAGTGCCTTTTAAAAGCTGGAATGGCGTTAATGACAACCCCTTCTTCGTGGCGGATTCAAGCTACATCGACCAGTTAGAGAACTATATGGATGCGCTGCGTAAATCAGGCGACTCCATCGGCGCGAAGCTGACCGTCGTTGCTGAACATGTACCTGTAGGTTGGGGGGAGCCGGTTTACGACAGACTCGATGCTGAAATCGCTTATGCTCTGATGGGCATCAACGCAGCGAAGGGAGTAGAGATAGGTGACGGCTTTGCATGCGTTGCACAGCACGGTAGCGAACACGGTGATGAAATGACACCTGAAGGTTTTCTCTCGAATCATGCTGGCGGCATTTTGGGTGGCATCTCGACTGGACAAGACATCATCGCGCACGTGGCGATTAAGCCGACCTCTAGCATCCGTATCCCACGTCATTCAATAGACCGCAACGGCAATCCCATCATGGTTGAGACACATGGCCGCCATGATCCGTGCGTCGGCATACGCGCCACTCCTATAGCAGAAGCGATGTTAGCCATCGTGCTGATGGATCATGCCCTACGTCAGCGCGGCCAGAATGCTGACGTACATTGTGCGACCCCAAAAATCGCGTGATATATCCGGTGAGACAGCTCATAGGCAAACTACTCTTGGCAGCATGTGCAATAAGCGTGCTTACTTCTTGCGCAGCGTTGTTACCACATGATTACCTGATCACCCAGCAAAAGTTAACCGAAAAGCTGCAAGATTCTTTTCCCCTCAAACATGATTTAGGCAACGGCCTGTTCTCCATCACTGTGGATATGCCCATCCTCGGATTTGATACGGAACACAATCGTATCGCAATTCGTAGCGAGTTCTCTGCTTACTCCATCTTGAGTGGTCCATTGCAAGGTCATCTGACCATGTCGAGCTCATTACGCTTTGATGCCGATCAACGTGCGATATTTTTACAAGAGCCGCAGTTCGACAACCTCACCATTATGCAGGACGACAGCTTTGCCAAACTACTACGCCCCGCTATGAATATGATGTTGGCAGAGTTTCTCCGCAGCCATGCACTGTATCGTTTCCAAGCTAACGAGCTGCGCTTTGCTGGCGCTGATATTGATATAACTGGTATCGATGTTGTGAAGGATGGTATCAGCATCAAGCTAGCCCCCAGAAAATCTCAGCCTTAATTGTTCTCAGCCGGTTTTACTCTCAAGCGTTTTTTCTCTGTGTGGGTTACTAATTCAAATTGCTTTTGCCGTGTTCGTGCGGCAAGCAATTTATCTTCCGTCGTACCATCGTAGCAATTCTGGCAGGAGATATTAACTTCGCGCTACAGCGTAAAAGTAAAACCCCCTCGCTGGGGATACCGGGAGGGGGTTTACTGTGTAAGGAGTCTGACGATGACCTACTTTCGCATGGAAGGACCACACTATCATTGGCGCGGAGTC
>Ga0172367_10001926_pt1 | contig 29277 bp, 7 predicted proteins | sample Lak10m_FD_114542 | JGI IMG/M metagenome (GOLD analysis project Ga0172367, IMG submission 114542) | Freshwater microbial communities from Kabuno Bay, South-Kivu, Congo - kab_022012_10m | ecosystem: Environmental > Aquatic > Freshwater > Lake | place: Democratic Republic of the Congo: South-Kivu...
CCCCCCCAACAGGAGCTACGAATGGGCAATGAGCAGATCGCCATTCTCGTATACCCCGAATTCACCGCCCTGGATGCGCTAGGTCCCCATTATGCCTTGGCCGGAATGATGGGAGCCACCGTCCGGTTCGTGGCAAAGTCCCGCGACTGGGTACCATGCGAGGGCTCAAGTAAGAGTGGGTTGGCGATCAAACCGCACCTGACCTTCGCCGACTGCCCGGATAACCTCGATCTGCTTCTGGTGCCAGGCGGTATCACAGGCACCTTCATGGCAATGGAGGATGCCGCGACCTTGAAATTCTTGGCCCACCAAGGTGCTAAAGCTCGAATGTTCGGCAGCGTCTGCACCGGATCCCTAGTCCTGGGTGCCGCAGGGTTGTTGAAAGGTCGCCGCGCCACAAGTCACTGGCAGACCTTAGACGTGTTAAAGGATTGCGGAGCAACGCCTGTGGCCGAACGGATCGTGTTCGATGGCAAGAATCTGGTGACCGCCGCCGGAGTCAGCGCAGGCTTAGACTTAGGCATTGAACTCGTGCGCCGCTACCGAGGTGATCTCTATGCAAAAGCAGTCCAGTTGCTCGGTGAATACGATCCCCAACCACCGTTTCCCGGAGGTGGAAATCCGCGCACCGCAGACAAACTCGCCGTCAACATGCTCGATTCCATGCATGCCCCCATCGTAGGCCGCTTCCGCGAACTCCTGGCCAAGGCTCGGTGACCCCTCCCATGATCCCGTGCCGCAGGCACCCACGGTAGGGACAGACACCAACGCCTCAAAGGCACCTTCTCCTCACCGCCGCGCGATCCATCGTCCTCGTTCGACCCGAAAGTCACAGGGTTACGCTTCTCTTTGCGTCTCCCCACCGCTTTACTCCAGGCGTGGCGAGTTTGCGCATCCAACCCATAGATCGTCTCGATGCACCGGAATTGGCGTTGTATGCCACTCTCCGGCGCACCCATGAACATGAGCAGGCAGGAGTGCTGGTCGCGACCCATGTCAAAGTGGTCGAACGTCTGCTCGCCAGCCGTTTCGGGGTCGTGTCTGCCCTACTCACTCCCGCTTGGCTTCAAAAGCTTGAGCCCAAGCTGCGAGCGCGCGTTGAGGACGAGATCGTCGTTTACGTCGCCGATCATCGTGTCCTGGAAACCCTCACCGGTTACACCCTGCACCAGGGCGCGTTGGCCGTGGGCCGGATCCCGCCCCAACCCGACTTGCAGACGCTCCTCACGCACACCTCTCGCCCCATGTTGCTCGCCGCTGTGGAAGGGATCGCCAATGCCGAGAACCTCGGAGTCATCGCTCGAACCTGCGCCGCCTTTGGTGTGGATGTTCTCATCGTCGGCGAGTCTTCCTGCAGTCCTTTCCAACGCCGCGCCGTTTCCGGGTCCATGGGCGCGTTGTTCCAACAACCTGTGGTCCAAGTAGGCAACCTAGTCGAAACCCTATCTACCCTTCGCGCGCGTGGGGTGCGCTGCCTAGCCGCCCACCCTCGCCCCAACGCCACCCCGCTATCCGCCGTCGATTGGCGCGGGGATTCGTGTCTCGTCTTCGGCGCAGAAGGGCCAGGTCTCACGCCGGCGGTCGTCGAAGCCTGCGATGAAGCCGTCCTCATCCCCATGCCGTCCCACATGAACTCACTGAACGTGGCCGTCGCCACAGGTGTATTCCTTTACGAAGCCACCAAGATCCGACGCCTCACGGCGCCTTCTTAGTCGGCACCGGCGCATAGTCGGGATGGTTCACGACCCCAGGACTGTCGTTTGCCGAGGGCGTAACCCCTGCCGCGGCCATGACTTTCTGGATGGCATCCACCGTTTCAAACGAAGGCTTAAAGTTTCCTGGTCGGTATCCTTGAGCGATCATTAAGGGAGTCCAACCATTCTTGTCCTTACGGTTCCAGATATCAATCTTTGCACCGTGATCGGCCAGAAATTGAACCACCTGAGGCAGGTTCTTGAGCGCGGCGGCGTGCATCGCCGTAACCCCATTCGCATCGACCGCATTGATGTCCGCTCCCAGTTTCAGAAGGAGTTTCGCCGCTTCGATGACTTCCGGCTCCTCCCCCGCAACCTCCGTGGCTTGGTCCGCACCCACATGCCAGCCGCAGGCCGCGATGAGTGGCGTGAGGCCGTCGACGTTTCCCACCGATGGATCAGCGCCCAGTTCCAGAAGGAGTTTCATGAGCGGAAGGTCGGCAGTGGCGGAAGCCATCAGGAATGGGGTGGCACCCTTTTTGTTGAACATGCCCGCAGAACCTCGGCCGTTCGAGAGTCGGGCGTTCACATCCGCACCCTGTTTCACCAGTCGACGAATAAACTCCAAGCTGCTGAGGTGTCCCAGCTCCGGCGGTGGCGGCGCACCGTGATCTTCACCGCGCGGCGGTTTGCGGACCCACGTCATCACGTGCAACGGACTGAACCCCGACCGTTGGTCGTTGGGATCCGCCCCGGCCTCCAGCAGTGCCAAGGCGAGGTCGTAGTGGCCGTTCTCGACCGCCAGAATCAGCGCGCTTGTTCCCTTGCTTGGTCCTTTCCCCGAGGGTCGACCCGGCTCCATCGTTTGGCGCACATCGGCTCCCGCTTTCAGCAAGGTTCGCACCACCCCGATCCTCCCCTCGCGCGCCGCAAAGAAAAACGCGTTGAACCCAGAGTCCGGCAGCGACAAACGAAAATCGGCGCCGGATTCGATCAGTCGTTGAACCACCTCCGTATGCCCTTCGGCCGACGCCCACATCAAAGCGGTTTGCCCACGGCGCTCCCGCGCGTTCACGTGTGCACCGTGTCGTATCAAAGCCTGAACCGCCCCGAGCCTCCCCGTTCGCGCCGCCGTCATTAGCACGGTCTCACCGCCGCGCGCGGTGGTGTTCGCATCGGCACCGTGCGCAAGCAGGTACTCAACCATGGCCCCATTACCGTTCTGACAGGCAAGAGCGAGCGGGGTCACGCCGTATCGGTTGGTTGCACCCACATGGGCTTTCGCAGCCACGAGTTGTTTCACCATCTCCAGCTCATCCTTTCGGACCGCCCAGTGCAAGGCCGTCATGCCATCTGTTTGCGCCGCGTTGACCTCCGCGTGCTGCTTCAGGAGCGAACGAACGACCGCAGAGCTCGATCGCTCCGCCGCGTCGGCCAGCGGCGAGCCCGCCGCCATGCCCATCGGAGCCGAAGCAAGCAATGCCAAGATGACCGAACCGGTTCCAATCGTCGACCGCAGTGGTTTCATCCGAAAGTTCAGAAGCAAATCCATGCTCACTTACAGGCCCAAGGGTTCAAAGAGCCCATCCACCTTGCCGCTGCTATCCGCGAATTTCTCAAGCCGCACCCCCGCCTTCTCCATCAGCGTAAGATGGAGGTTCGCCAACGGGGTCGGCTTGGCGTATCGGATGTGGCGGTTCCCCTTGAGCCCCGTCGCCGCACCTCCCGCCACCAGCGTAGGAAGGTTCGTGTGGTCATGGATGTTGGGATTTCCAATGCCGCTCCCATACAGGTATAGTGCATGGTCCAGCAGGGTTCCGTCGCCTTCCGGTGTGGTTTTGAGTTTTTGCAAAAACTCGCTGAAGAGGGAGACGTGGAACGCATTGATCTTCGCCATGCGCGCAATTTTGTCCGGGTCGTTTCCGTGGTGCGACAGCGGATGATGCGGGTCCGGCACCCCGATTTCCGGATAGGTGCGATTACTGGTTTCGCGGGCCAATTGAAAGGTCATCACCCGAGTCACGTCGCCCTGCATCGCCAAGACCTGTAGATCAAACATGAGTCGCACATGGTCCGCATAAGCCGCAGGCACTCCAACCGGTCGATCCAGGTCCCGCAAAGGATGTTCAACCGCGTCCTTCTCCGCTTTCTGGATGCGTCGCTCCACCTCCCGCACCGTGTCCAAATAGCGGTCCACCTTCGCCCGATCGCCAGCGCCCAGGGTGCGTTGTAATCGTTTAACGTCGTCGCCAAATGCATCCAGCAAGCTCGCCCGGGTGCGCAGCGCAGCCCGGCGTTCTTGCAATGTGCCGCCTTCACCAAACAGGCTTTCAAAAACGATCCGGGGATGGGCCTCGGCCGGTAGCGGCGTCGTGGGCGAGGACCAAGAGAGATGGTTCTGGTAAGCGCACGCGTAGCCGTTGTCGCACTGACCCACGACTTGCATCAAGTCCATCGCTAACTCCAACGACGGCAGTTGGGTCTCCTGACCGATCTGCCGTGCCGCGATCTGGTCCACCGTGGTGCCCAAATAGTAGTCCGTGCTCTCCGTCAGTTTCGCCTTCGCACAGCTCAGAAAGGACGAGTTCGAGGTCGCGTGACTGCCCGGATACGCGCATTGCAACTCCATGTTCGTCACCACCGTCACATGCTCCTTCACCGGCCCCAGCGATCCAAGGATGGGCGACAGCGTATCCAGCGTGTTCCCCTGAGGTGTCCACCGACTTTCGTCACAGCCCATCGGCATGAAGACATAGCCCAATCGTCGCACGGGCTGGGCATGGGTCTTGGCCAAAGCGGTCGACGCCGGGATCATCGCGTCCAACAGCGGCAACGCCACACTGGCTCCCACCGATCGCAGAAAGGTGCGCCGAGGGAGTGCCTTCCGAGTATTGAAGAAGGGTGTTTTCATTCGGTTTCCAAATGTCGTGTTCGTGCAACCAGAGCGTCAGCAGTGTTGCTTCGATCGTTGTTAAGGGCCGTCGATGCTGACTTCCCGCTCGTCCCCATGGTGAATGGAATGCTCTTCGTGATGCCGGCAATCACCGATGAAAACCGGTACCCACTCGCCTTGGCTTCACGAACGATTTTTCGTATGGCCGGTGCATCATGATGATCCATTCCTCGGCCCAAAGCATAGGTCAGCAGTTTCTCAGTCAAGGTGGTCACGAAAATCTCCGGCCGCTTCAACAGCCCGTCCTCTAGTCCCCTTACACCCGTAAGTTGGGTGCCGTCGGGTAACCCTCCCGATGCATCCACCGGTCGACCTTCCTCAAGGTTTCTCCAACGGCCCACCGCGTCAAAGTTCTCTAAAGCAAACCCAGGGGGATCGATCAAATTGTGGCAGCTCGCACACTGCGCGTTGGCCCGATGCTCGGCGAGTCGTTCGCGAACCGACAACGCCGCCGAGATTGTGTTTTCTCTCAAAGTCCCCGCGTTGCCCGGTGGCGGCGCGGGCGGGGTCCCAATCAAATTCTCCAACACATATTTCCCACGAAGCACCGGCGAGGTGCGTGTGGCATACGATGTCACGGCCAAGACGCTCCCCTGACGAAGTAACCCTCCTCGCCCGTAATCCGCAGCGGGAACTCGCCGAAAGTGGCTTCCATAGACGTTGGGAACGCCATAATGCTTGGCGAGTCGCTCGTTCAGAAACGTGTCACCCGACCGGAGCATTCCGAGAACGCTCCGGTCCTCGCTCACTTGGTCTTGAAACACCAACTGAGTCTCCCGCCGCATGGATTGTCGCAGGTTGTCGTCAAAGTCCGGGAAGAGTCGAAGATCGGGCGTGAACGAGTCCAGGTTCCTCAGATAAAGCCATTGATCTGCAAAATTGGTCGACAACGATCTCGCCCGCGGATCCGCAAGCATGCGCCGAGTTTGTTTCTCCAACGTCGTCGCTTTATGCAGTACCCCACGCTCTGCCAACTCAATGAGTTCGTCGTCCGGAATGCTGCTCCACAGGAAAAACGACAACCGACTGGCCAGCTCCAGATCACTGAGAGCATAGGCCACATGGCCAGAGCGTTTCTGGGGTTCGCTTTCTATACGGAATAGGAAGTTCGGACTCACCAGGATCGCACTCATCCCAGCTTCAATGCCCGCGTCAAACCCACGCTCACGAGCTGCCTCACGAAAGAAGATCATGGGTTTGGTTAAATCCTCCGACACCACCGGGCGTCGATACGCACGGCGGGCGAGCTTAGAGAAAATTCGTTTCGCGCAAGGTTCCGCATCCCGGTCGTTCTTCGGCTTCGCGACGAAGATCCGTCTGCGACTCGGCGAATCCCCCGGGCTTGTCGTTTCGTAAGGCCCATTGATTGACACCTGATACACCGCAGGGCCGAGCCTCGGGTGCCGGTGCATGTTGAAATGAACGTTGTAAGGCTGGCGCTTGGTCTCGAGTAACGAGGAGGGATTCTTGGGGAACGTCACCCCGACCCGATGCAACCCCGCCTTCACAGGAATGCGAACCTTCAAGTGCTGATCGACCTTGTCGAAATCCCGGTCCTTCGGAGGTTCAACGAAAAAAGAGGCTACTCGACCACCATCCAAGAGCACCTCGATCTCGTGGCGCTCGCGCAGGCCTTCGACCTCGTCATTGCGATCGCGTGTCAAGCGGACCTGGATTTCATAGTCCGCATCCTGGGGAAAGGTATGCGGGATGAGCGCACCACCGCGTGTGCCCAGCGGCAGTCCCTCCACATGCTCCTCCTGGGTCACGTCCGCAGGAATGCGGATTGTTGCCCCGCCCACGCGTTGAACGGTTCCCACCGCGATCCGGCTGATCGCTTGCGCTGCGCTCACGTAGCGCTCCAGCAAGGTGGGTGAAAAGGTGCCCACAGTGACCGTGTCAAATCCATGGCCCGGATCGTCTTTCGGCAACCAAGCCGCAGCATCAACCTCCAAATCGAGCAGATCCCGGATCGCGTTCTGATACTCGGTACGGGTCAATCGCCGAATCGTCTCCGTCCGACCAGGCTGGGGCCGTCGCTCCGCCTCGGTGTCGAGCATACGTTCGAGTTGTGACTGGGCCGTCGCATACTCCGTCTCACTTGGACGCAATTTGCCCGCCGGCGGCATCTGACGAGTCCGAAGTCGGCGCACCACCTTCTCCCAAGCCTCCTCCTGCCCCACCACACCCTGTGCAGTAAGTTTCGCCAAATCCAAATCACCCTTCGAAACCTCCGAGTCGTGGCAGCTTACACAGTGTTCCTTGATGAACACCCGCACCGAGGCCGGAGCCATCGACACCTCCCCGGCTCGAACCACATTCCCCGACGTCATCAATGACGCGAGAGCCGCCGCCAACGCTCCCGCGAAACTCCAGCTTCGCAAACCACAAGAGGTCCACTCGCGCTCGAACATTGGGAACATGCGATCATGTAACCCCATCCGTGCGTCTCAATCCAGAGGGAAGTTATCCATCGTCAACCGTCCTTCCCGTCCAGGCATCACACGCAGAGACCGTTGGAATGGGAAACTTTGCCGAACCAGGATGCGCGTCGAAACAGCCCGCAGAGTAGCATCGGGGACTTCCTAACCAGAACACCAGAGGACATAGAATCGCGACTCCTCGGGAGACCAATACGGCAGCGAGCTCGCCGAAGCCGACAACCGTCCCAAGCCCGCATTCGATGCCGTCCTCATTGAGACCGGAAAGGCTCAGGGGATTTGATGAGAGCTGAAGCGCCGGGTGGTTCGATCCTGGGCACCTCAAACTTGATCCGCGTGCCCGTTCCTGGAATGCTGACAACTTCCACCCGCCCTTGGATCGCCGTCATTCGGCTCACCATGTTGGACATCCCGTTCCGCCCCCCGGTCACCCGCGAGGCATCGAAACCCTTCCCATTATCCTCCACGGACAACACCAAGGAGTGCACGGTCAGTGACCATCGAAGAACGACTTCGGTGGCCTGCGCGTGCTTAGCTGCATTGTTCAACGCTTCCTTAAACGCCAAAAAGAACTGGTAACGGGTCTTGGACGAAAAGCTCAGATTGGGCAAATCGTCAGGAAGGTCGATGCGGCAAGAAATGGACGTAAGTGCGAAGAATTCCTCCGCGTAGGAGCAGCAGTACGATGCCAAATCTTCCAAGGTATCCTTCTTGGGATTAACCGCCCAAACGACCTGGTCCATCTCTCGCGCCAGGTCGCGCGCGATTCCGGCCACTCCTCGAAAATGAGCTTCCAACTTGGCGTCAGCGACGTGGTGTTGGTTGACCATTTCACTCAGCAGGCCGATACGCGTGAGGTGCGATCCCAACTGATCGTGCATATCCTGAGCGATCCGTGATCGTTCGCTTTCGAGCGCGCGCTGGTGCTCGGCGTGCATCAATTGTTGCCGAAGCTTTTGGACCGCGAAGTGGCGGACGACGCCCGCAACGGCACCGACTCCCGTCAGCACGGTCATGGTAGTGAACCACCAGGTTTGCCAGAAGTGCGGCATGAATCGCAGCGGCAGCACCGCGCCAACCTCGTTCCACACGCCATTGTTATTCGCAGCTTTCGCCCGGAACCGATACGGCCCGGGTGGCACCTTCGTGTAATACGCCGTCCGTCGTGATCCGGCGTGCACCCAGGTGGGTTCGTGGCCTTCCAATCGATATTGAAACTGAACCTGCTCCGGCGACACAAAGCTGAGGCCGGTGTAACGCAGCTCGACGCGCTGGGCACCAGCAGGAATCACGATAGGTTCATCGGAGTTTCGCCCGCCAATGGGAAGGCGCTGGACCACATCATCAATCACGAGCTGTTCGATGACCACCGGGGGTGCGTTTGTGTTGAGTTCGATTTGACTTGGATCGACCACCGCCAGCCCTTTTCCGGTGGCGAACCAGAGCCGACCATCGGGCGTCCTGCAGGTGTTGGGCTGGGATTCGGCTGTGCATTCCGCACTCACCAGGCCATCCCTCGTTCCGTAGGCGAAACAGCGGATGGACCTTTGCTGTCCGTTCGCAAATCGCTCCAACTCCTTTCGCGACACACGGAACACCCCACGGAACGAACTCATCCACAGGTCCCCGCGGCCGTCTTCGATAATGCCACAAATGGCGTTGTCGGCGAGGCCGTCCGCCATGGAGATTTTCGTAAACCGCCCCCCGAAAAAGCGGACCAAACCGTCCCCAGAGGTTCCAATCCAAACAGCGCCGCTGGAGTCGACGTAGAGTGATTGGATGGTGTCGCTGGGCAGTCCATCCTGCTTTCGCAAGGAGCGTATTTGGCCGTGTTGGAGCGAATGCAAACCACCACCAAATGTGCCAATCCAAAGCGTGCCATCCGGGCCCACAGCCAGCGCTCGAACCCAAACCGGCGGCACGTTGACTGCACCACTCCAATCCTCAAACGCACCATTGTGGTAGCAGCCCAAACCAAAATGTCCGCCAAACCAAACCCGCCCCTCCCGGTCCCCCACAATCGCGGTGCATCGGTTGAAAAGTTGATCCTCGGTCCGCGCCATCACACGGAACGGATTTCCTTCAGGATGGTAGCCCGTGAGACGCCCTCCGAACCAATTCCCCCACAACGCACCAGACGAATCGAAAGCCAGGGTGTGCGTCGTTCCCAGCATCACACTTGCAACACGCCCCCCTTCCACGCTGTAGGTCTGACCGCTGCGGGTCGACAGATAGACGACGCCCGCTGGACTGGCTGAAATAGAAAACACCGTCATGTCCAACAACCCATCGTCGGAGTCATACACCCGGAACGTCCTGCGCTTGAACCGATGCAGTCCACCGTTATGCGTGCCAACCCAGATGTTCCCCTCGGCGTCCTCCAGGATCGAAGCCACGTTCTGATCCTTCATCCCAGAACTTGTCGAAAAGACCTCGAAGGCCCCATCGGTGCCCAGACGGTAGATGCCATGCCCCCTCACACTCATCCAAAGGTTTCCCCTCCGGTCCTCGAGAAGCGGGGCGATCCAACCGTCACCCTGGACGGGCAATGTTTGCGTGGCGGTGAATGAGTTATCCTCCAAGGTCCGTCCAAGCTTACGTCCCATATCGACAATCCAAAGCCCACCTTCTCGGCCCAACGCCATCGTGTTCACGTCCACAACCCAATTCGTTCCCGATCGCTTGGTCTCCATGAAACGCTCCTGTTGGAGAGCCGTGACAATCCCGTCCTGATCGAACCAAAGGACTTTGCGGACGGGATCAAACTTCAGCCGTCTGACGGGTTTCTTCGTCTTTCCTTCGAGTGGGAACGGGAGCACTTGGTTCCCTTCGACGCGGCAAAGCCCGTTCCCAGCACCCACCCAGATTCGACCACCGTCGTCCTCAGCCAGACAGTTGATCTCACCGGAACTCGGCTTGATCACACGGGTGAAACGATTGTGTTCCAGGAAAGTCAACTCCCCCAAATCGGAGGCAATCCAGAGCCGTCCCCGATGGTCCGCAAGCAGTGAAACAATACGACCCTTGACCATCTCCGGGGTGTTGGCGTGGCTAAACACAGTGAACTGAATTCCATCGAATCGCGCCAACCCGTAGCTGGTCCCTAGCCACAGATAGCCGTCGGCTGTCTGGCTCATCGAGAGCACATCATTGCGCGGAAGGCCCTGTTCCGTTTGCCAGGAATCCACGACATAACTGGACTTCCCTTCCCATGCGTGGACATGCTCCAGGCTGGGTCTGGCGACCGTCCGAGCTGGGAGCATGTCCTTCCCTCCGGATACCCCTCCGGGCGTGGTCGCACCAGCGCGAATGGCCAGGGGAATGAGGAGGCAGCACAGAGCCGCGAACAGGTTCCTCTGGAGGTGGGTGATCATCGCCGGGGAGAGTAAGGGGATTCAACAGACTCCGTAAAGCTCGGCCATCACCGCCCCGCAAGCCGAGTCCGTGGGATCCCCCCAAATGCCATCACTTCTTCATATACCGGACCACCGCCTCGGTTCGGGAATGAACCTGAAGCTTTTCGTAAATGCGCCGCAAGTGCGTCCGGACCGTTTCGGTGCTGATGCTCAATTGCGCGGCGATTTCCTTGTAACGATAGCCCTTGCAGAGGTGGTTCAGAATCTCGTGCTCACGGACACTTAACACCGAAGGGACAGCTTCCGCACTCGCAGGGACAGGAGTCGGCTGCCGAAAGGAGTGGACCACTTTGCGCGCGATCTGGCTGGTCATCGGAGACCCGCCACGATGCGCCTCAGCAATGGCTTCGAGGATCTCAGCGGGCGGCGTGCGCTTCAGCAAATATCCCGTGGCTCCCGAGGTTAAGGCTTCGAAGACCTTACTGTCGTCGCTGTAGGCCGTGAGCATGATGAACTCGGTTCCAGGCAACTGCGGCTTGAGGATCCTTAAACACTCGATTCCGGAAAGATTGGGTAGATGGATGTCCATCAAAGCGACATCGGGCTGCTCCTGCGGCATCTGGCGCAACGCCGATTCGGCATCCGGATGGGTCCCCACACACCGGTACGCGCTGGAGCCGTTTATCACAATGGCCAAGCACTCCCGGAGCGCTGGATCATCCTCAACGATTGAAACTTTGATTTCCACGCAGGCTTCGCGAACAATGAACCCATCCGGAGATGAACTCTTCTCCGCTCCGAATCACCAGCCCGATCAACGAACTCCAGATCGTGCGCTAAAGCCCAATGAGCCCGGCCCTCGGGCTCAGGGAATGGACTCGATGGTCTCGCTCAGGGAACGATCCGGCAGGATGTCGTCGTCCCCCAACCGCCCGTTCCTGACGGCGAAGTACCAGTCCGTGCCGTTCCCGCCTTTCTGCACGTCGCTGACGGAATCATTCCTCACCGTGGCACCAACCGTCAACCAAGTCGTGCGAATCATCGCGGTCCTCGACGCATAGGTCGCGGCCGTGTTCGCCCAAGCCGCCCTGATGCTGCTCAGCGTTGCGGTGTCGTCGACGGTCGTCCATCCTCCAATGAGCAAATCGTCATCATCACCACCATCCAGGGCATCGGCACCCAAGCCACCCACAAGCAAGTCCCGGCCGCGTTCCCCACGCAGATCATCCTCGCCATCGCCCCCAGTAAGGATGTCGTTACCATCTCCGCCGCTGAGTTCATCGTCACCGTCGCCGCCATCCAGATAGTCGTTACCCGTACGGCCCTGAAGGTGGTCGGAACCTTCCCCACCGTAGAGAAGATCATCCCCGGAACCTCCGTCGAGGTCATCCTCCCCAAAACCGCCGATCAACGTATCCCCGCCGCCGCCGCCATTGAGATGGTCGTGACCAGGACCGCCATCCAGCATCGAGTTCATTGTCCCAAGGCTCGTGCCGATCGAGAGGGTGTCATCCCCCAGGCCTCCATACACCCGCACCTGGCTGATGTTGATGAACGTTTGATCCAGATCGTTGGCGGCACCGTCCCCGTCATCGACCGTCACACGCACACTCCCCGTACCGGAACCCTTTCGGATCTCGATGCGATCCCCCTCGGCGGTCCCACCCACGACAAGGATCGACTTACCGAGCACCAAAGGATCGGCCACCAAACGCGCCGCGCTGACCTGCAGCGTCAAGGTCACCACCCCCACTGCGTTGCTTTCCGTCCCCACCCCGAACATCACCCGGTAGGTTCCAGTCGTCCGTGGCGTAAACTGCAAGGTCGCTCCCACGCCCACCGCCAGGATCGCGTTGCTCGAATCCATCACCCTCCACTGCAAGCGGACGCCTCCGCTGACCGCCGAGTTGAGCTGGGCGTTGAATGTCAGCAACTGTCCACGCACCGCCATCGTCGGACCGTCGATGCCGACGTTCAGGCTTGTGGCGGGCGTTTGGTCGAACACCGTCCCAGTCGTCCCATCCACCGGCACCCGCAACACATCGCCGCTCGGACGAATCAAACCGCCCGTCCTCGCCACGTCCAGGACGAACCGTTCCAAGAGCGGCGACATTGAGGACAGGAACAACCCTTGCAGAATGTTGATCGTAGTCCGAGCCTTGCCGCTGGTGCACCAGCGCAATGTATCGGATCCACCGCCCCCGGTCAGTGTGTCCCGTCCCTTCCCGCCGAAGAGCTGATCATCACCCAAACCACCATTCAGCGAATCCACCCCTTGCCGACCCGAAAGGACATCGTGGTCGTCACCACCCGAGACGGTGTCGCTAAATGCCGCATCCACCCAGCCGGTATGCTTCGGATCCTTCAGGATGAATCCATAACCGCCGGTCAATCGGGTCTGGAAATACGGAGCCACGGCCCCACCACTGGGAGCGGCCGACGCCGGACCGTAAGGGACGGCCAACAAGAAGTTGTCTCCAACCACCACATCATTACCCTCGTCCCCGCCGATCGAATCGTTGCCCACCGACACTAACACGCTGCGGGAGTTCCAGTAGCGCGACTGGCGTTCCAGGTGGCGCGCGTCGAAGTGGTCGTCAAAGAACTCCTTGCCAACCCGGCTCCAATAGTTCCGGTTGTGCGACCGCGAAAAGAACTGGGACACATCGAAGTCGAACCACTCGTTGTTGTGATCGGACCAGTCCGAGTCGTACAGGCGTGCCATCCAGTTGTTCCCGGAGACCGACCCGTTGTCGAACCAGCCGTGGTCGCCGGAGTCCAGATGCTTATCCAACCAGTCTGATCCCTGGTAGTACCACCCTTTACCGACGCTACCGGGTTGCAACACGATCGGGACAACGAGCAGCGCGAAGTCACCGACCAGCATATCGTCTCCGCCGCCGCCTCGGATGATGTCGTTACCGCTGTTGAGATCGTATTCGAAATCGTACGGGATCAGCGCGAGATCCGAGTCGCTCGGCAGGGAGTGTTCCAGGTTCTCGTGATTGGCGTGTAGATGATCCTTCAATTCCTCATCGCGGGCGCGGTCCTGCGCCGCAAGCGCCTTCTGCGTGGCCTTCCAGACGCCTGAACTGACATTGCTGTATTGATGCGCCACATCGTTGAGGGCGCCGTTGAGCACGGGCAGCAGGATACGAAGATCATCCCCCACCACGACGTCGTTGCCCAACCCGGCCGTGATATCGTCATTGCGTGTCCACACATCATGCAGGTTCGGGTCAACCACGTCCTGCGACCGGGGACGGATCTTGTTCGGGTTGTCCTGGATCGCCGCAGCCACCAGTCCCTTCAAGACTTGCAGATGCGCAATCCCGATCACATTCACAAAGTCCATCCCTACGTGTTCCACATCCCGCAAAAAGTTGTGATACCTCAGCGCCGCAGTGGTGAACGATGCATCCTCCGTCGGCAATCCCACCATGAAGGGCACTTGGAAAATCGCGTCGTCTCCCGCGATCAGATCGTCTCCATCGGCTCCACTGATCACGTCGTTGCCAAACCGAATGTCGTGGACCGTCGCAGTGTGCAACACCCGGTTCTCGAACAAGTCAAAATCCTGCCCAAAATGATGCAGGGCGTAGAGAACGGCGTTCATCCCGGTCGTGACGTCTTGGCTGGCACGTTCAATCTCAGTCAACCCCGTGAACAATGGGGCATAGATCACAGTGTCATCCCCCACAAGGAGGTCCGAACCCAAACCACCATCCAGGCGATCATTTCCCGGCATCAACCCCACATGGTGAACGAGGTCCGGGACCACGGAGATATACGGCTCAAACAGCGCACCGTCAGTCCTGCGAAGGCCGTCCCGTGAAGCGATGGCATCGAATTCAGCGACCACCTTGGGCACATAGGTCAACGAGGGCGTGAAGAAGTCGAATTCATCGGCACGCAACGTGATGTTGGGCACAACAAGGGCCCCACCCGGCTGCAACACAAGGTCGACTCCGGCTCCAGGTGCGATGCGGATCAGGCGCAGGGCGTTCATTACCTGCGGCAGGTTCGTCGAGAAGGGCACAAGGTTGGCGACACCGTCCCCAAAGACGAAATCATTGCCACCGCCGCCTGAGAGGGTGTCGTCCCCTCGTTGGCCAAACAGGAGGTCATCCCCTTCGCCCCCGCCGATGACGTCGGTGCTCGGATCCGTCAAATCGATCATGAGGAGGTCGGTGTCCCAGGTCCCGGTGTCCGGGTGGATGACCTTGCCCCCACCGGGCAGCAACGAACCGCCCAGAATCAACAAGTCCGTCCGCAACAACTTGCCGGCCAAGTCCGGATCGCTCACACGCAACGGTGTCGTATCCATCGGCACACGGCCCACGATGCTTCCGATCTCCTCAAGGATCACGTCCCGATGCCACGATCCATTCGCATTGACCACGGGGTTCCCGTAGCTGTCGTAGGCTCGCAAGATCTGCCCGGCATCGCCCAACAGAGTATCGTTGCCATCCCCGCCCTGAAGGATGTCCGCCCCCAGGCCTGAAAGCACGTCGTCATCCCCGGCTCCAGCATCGATCGCGTCGTTGCCGCGTTGGCCATGAATCACGTCTCTCCCGCCGCCCCCGATCAAACTGTCGTTGCCGCCGATCAGGTCGATTTGGTCATAAGGCGTCACCGTCCTGATCACGTCCGCAAACGGCGCCGGATATTTCCTCCAGGTGCCATCGGCCAGCAACGTTCGTAAGATCAAACCGTTGTCGCCCAACATCACATCGGCCCCATCCCCACCGTCCATCGTGTCGCTTCCATCCACGCCACCCACGACGTTGTGTCCGCCGGTCAGGTCATCGTCGCCCGTGTCCCCATAAACATGGTCACTCCCTTGTTGTCCCATGAGGAAGTCGTCTCCGTCGTCGCCATGAATCGTGTCATCGCCCGCTGCGTCCACGGTGCTCGTGAAGATCGATTGGAACGTCTGGTTGGCCGGCAGGGCTGTATTCAGTAAACCGTGGTCACCCAGCACCACATCGCTCCCACCACCACCCGAGATCGTGTCTCCACCCGCGCCCCCAACGAGGAAATCATCGTCGTCACCACCACTGAGGGTGTCGTTGCCACCCATCGTCGGATCTGTGCTGGTCAATGTAGTGAGGGAAACCGCATTTCCATAAGAACGATAATTGGCAATCCCGTTGTCGCCCAAAACAAGATCGTTACCCGCGCCACCGCCGATCGTGTCGCCCGCAGCGCCGCCCATGATCAAATCATCCCCGTCGTTGCCGCGCAGCGTGTCTGCACCACCTTGACCGGACGCTGTGGTCGTCACCTTTTCCAAATGGCCGAGGTTCGTTCTCGCCATGTCACCGTTGTCCCCAATCACCACATCGTTACCGGCATCGGCGATCACCGTGTCTGCTCCGTTGCCCGCGATCACCAAGTCATCCCCCGCGCCGGCCTGGATCACGTCATCCCCGCCGCGTTCCGTGTCCGTGCTCGCAATGCCCACATCCAGCCCACGAGCCAAGCGTGTGATCGTTCCCTGGTCGCCCACGAGGATATCAGCTCCCTCTAGAGCCGTGATCAAGTCGTTGCCCAGACCGCCCAAAACCACGTTGTTCCCACTGCCCGCCGCAATCACATCGTCGCCTGCGTCACCCGCATCCAGATCGTTGGAGGCGATCCGCGTGATCGTTCCGCCCGAGTAGGTGAGTGTTCCCTGGTCTCCGATCACAATGTCGTCACCCGCGCCCGTCTCAATCGTGTCCCCACCTGCGCCACCAATCACAATGTCGTCCCCGTTGCCACTCGCGAGGGTGTCATTCCCCTCTTCGCCGAAGATCTGATCGTTGGCCGTACCTCCCTGGATGGAATCATCTCCGGATCCGCCCTTCAAAATCGTGTCCAAATAGAAGGACGAGGCATCAATGGTATCGCGTCCGGCCTCACCATGGATCCGAATCTCGGCCTCAAAGGGTTGACCCGCCGCGAGGGCATCCAACCCAACCAAGGCGATCCGGTCGTCACCACCGCCTCCATTCACCGTGAACGAATCGGTAGGGTTGGCGAAGGACAAGGCCATGGTCTTCGAGGCACTGAGGATTCGGGAGATCCCGTCGTTCGCAACCGCGTCGTCGGAAATCAAAAGGTCATCGTCGTCGTCACCCACGAGTTCCAACCTCCGGTTCGCGACGGAGAGTTTGTCTGTGATGACCTCCACACCGTGATGAAGAAGGACCTGCCCATCGACGTCGATGAGGCCGTCATCAGCGGTCAACCACCGATGCACCACCGTGTTCGCCGTTCCATCCACCAGCACCAACCGATCGTCGCCAAGCAGGCCCGAGCCATGGAATGTAAAGCCGCCGCTCGGGAACGGAACCACGTCGGCCAAATGCATGATGAGTTTCGCGGCGTGGACGATCGCATCGTGCCCCGTGATGGGCTTGTCCAAATCCACCTCTCCAAGCGGGGCATTCAACGTGACGCGTCCCGTCAGGCCGGCACGAAACTCCCCGCCGACGACCGATCCCGTGGTTGTGGTGATCACAATGTTCCCACTCGCGGCAACAACACCCGCGATCTTGATATCATTGACCGCCTCAATGACTACTCCGCCCGCGAGACTTCGGATGGTTCGCGTCAGCGTGACTGAACCGCCGGAATGGATCGTCATCTCGGTTCCGGCCGTTACAACGCCTTCAATCTGGGTGTTTGCGGCAGCAGTGAGGCCCACCAACCCGCCCGCATCCACCTGGCCTTGAATCGAGAGCCCCGCTCCACCGTGGACAACGAGGTCGGTTCCCGCACTCAGCAGGCCGCTGACCTCAATATCACCACCAGCTTGGATGCTGAGCGAATTCCCGACGGCAACCGAGCCAGTGAGATGAAGCGATTGGCCGGCGTTCACCACTAGGTTGCCGCTGACGGCGAACGGCGTCGACAAGGCATCAAGGGTGTCGTCTCCCGCATCGCTGTCGATATGGAGGTGTTCGATTCGACTGTCGAAGCCCACGGTCTCAAACGCGCGCCGAATGAGGGTGGTGGCAACCACCAGCAGGTCATCGGCCGGGGTTCCAATCAGCCGCAAGCCGTCCTCGAGATCGGAACCGGAGTCGACCACGTGGGTCATGCCTGAACCCGCACCCCGGAAACGTACGACGTAGGTGTCATTACCGCTCATGGCATCGAGCGTGGCGGTGCCTGTCCAGTTACCAACCGTAAACGTATTGTCTGAGCTTCCACCCGTGAGGATGGCCTGCTCAATGCCGACCAGAGTGTCGAACCCAAGCCCGGCTAAACTTGTGTCGGTGAGGGAGAAGTTCACATCGCCGGATTCGATCAGCAGATCCAGGCCCGAACCGCCGATCATCACGTCGTTGCCCATACCGCCGGTGAAGGTGACACGCCCGGTGAACCCTGAGGCATCGAACACATTGTCTCCGGCCCCGCCGATCAGGTTCGCCCTTTCGCCCACCATACCCAACAGCACGAGGTTTCCACCCGCGGAACCGACGAGCGCTCCATCGCTCAGAACAAAGCTGACGTCGGCACGGACGGTCAGCAGGTCCTCGCCCGCACCGGCGTCGAAGGAAAACGCCCCACCACTCGCAGGCAGGGCCAGTGACGGTGAGAGGATGGTGAGTTGATCGGCGCCCTCACCGGTGTTGAGGCGAACGTTCTGGAGTCCCTCGGCGATCCAGCCTTGCGAACCTAGAGTCACACGATCACTGCCTGAACCAGAAAGGTCATTGAGACCCGCTTCGACAATCAACGACGACACCTGGCGGACTGTGATGGGCGTAAACGGAATTCCATCACTGCGACCCGACACCTGGTTGTTCTGCCCCGGTCGAAGTGGGTTGCGTCCGATATCGATCACGTCCTCGCTCCTCGGGGTAATCAACGTGATCGTGTTCATCGTGGACGCATCGACCGCCTCAAGCCCCGAGAAGTCTATGACCTGGGTCGCGGTCCCATCGAGGATCGAAAGCCGACCCTCAGCGGAAGAACTGCCGTTCGGCGCGTAAACGAGGGACATCTCCGGCAGGCCGATAAGGCTCAGCCGATCCTGATCCCCTGCGGCTCCGTTCCATGAAATACCGGCGGGCAATGCGAAGTCGCCCCCAGCGGACGGACTGTAATCGAGGGTCAACAGATTGTCGGAACCGCCACCCGTCAATTCCACGCCCTCAACGCTGATGAGTTGGTCCAATCCCACCCCGGACAGATAGCCGTTCGTCAGGAGGAAATTCACATTCCCCAATTCACTCAGGACGTCCGTGCCCAGTCCCCCGTCGATGACGTCTCCCCACGGGCTGGTCGTCTGAATCTTGTCGTCCCCCGCTTGTCCGTAAACAACGACGCGAACAGCGCGGCTAAAGGTGGAGAGCGGGAAGAGAACGCCGCCGTTACCCCGCTGGCTGATCATCACGCTGTGGGCACCATCCGCGCCCAATGAATTTACTTCGATATGGTCCGCCCCCAACGTTCCGCCCACGAACAGGCCGACCGCCCCGGCCGCATCAATGACCTGAAGGTTCGCATGCTGGATCAGGACGTTGAATGTCCGCGTTGCAACCGGTTGCACCTCGTCATCGTCCTGAATCGTCAACGTGACCGTGTAGCTTCCGGGCGAAGTGAACACATGTGTCCTGAACAACGAACCGTCAGCACCCACTGTGGATCCGGGAGGTCCGAACGGCGACTCGACGACCGGGACAAACTCTGCGCCCGTGCCGTCTCCCCAGTCGATGCTCGCGACGTGTGTGTCCATCGAACCGAGGTCGTTGAAGGCACCCGTGAACGATAAGGGTTGGCCAGGAACACCCAAGGCTGGCCCGGTGAATGAGGTGATGGTCGGCGCCGCGTTCGTGACCGTCAGCATGGTGGTCGCCGTCTGTTGCAACCCGGCTTGATCGGAGACACGCAGAGCGATCGTTCGGGTACCAAAGTTATCGCCAAACACGCTCATCGAGGTCGGCTGGGCGCTGGAGAGATCCGCAGTGAAGGTCACGCCGTCATAGTTCAGATCCCACTCGTAATTGGCCACACCTCGATCGTCGGTCGATCCAGAAGCGTCCAGCACCAGCAAACCGCCTTCAGAAACAACGTAGGGTCCGCCAGGCACCGCCGTGGGGGGAACGTTTTGGGTCACCACCACCATCCCCGGCTGGAACGTCGAACGGTAACCTCCAATGGACGGATCCCACGTCTGCAATTCCAAATTCACGGGATACTCACCGGCCGTTGTCGGGCTGAAGGTGTAGGATACCGGCGTGTTGGGCCCCGCCTCGACCCAAGAGCTAACGGTGTTGTTCGCATGCCAACGCACCCACACCGTTTGCCCTGGTGCGGCGGGAGCCCAACCACTGCCCGTGACGGTGACAGGTTGATGGACGGCCGCGAAGCTGGGCACCACAAAGCTGCTCACCGCCGCGCTCACCTGGGTGGCTTTTTTGTCCCCGATCGAGACATCAAAATCGAAGGCAGGCAGGAGGCTCAAGAGGTCGGCAATCGGAAAGCCTAGTCCGCTGCCATCCAAGCGGCCATGTACCGAGGCTTTAAAGACCCCGTTTGAAAGTGCGATGGATCCGCTGCCCGTCGCCGCGATCGAGTCGGCCCAGTATTCCGGGTAGTATTTCAAATCTTTGTAAAGCACCCAATGTTTGATGGAGTATCCGGCCCTCGCGCTCCCATTTACCGATGCCGAAAACCCGAGACCACTCTCGGCGGTGTTGAAAAAGCTGAGGCTCGCACCCAACGTGACGTCCACATAGAACACGGCGGTGTACCGACTCTTCCCATAGTCCGCGTCGCCAATGGCAGGCACATCAAAAATATTCAGAATCCCCACCGAATTCGAAAATTTGAAGGAGGCCTGGGCGCTCAACGAGAAGTAGCCGGTGGATTGCAAATACCCGGACAATCTCACCGTGCCAAGGTCGAGAAAATTCATCTCCAGCGGATTCGATGAAGGAATCGAAATCGTGAACACGCCACCCGAAACTCCGATGGACAGGCTGCCCGTCGCGGTGAAGCCCATGAAGTAAACCCTGGCGTTGGTCACGGTGACCGCGAATTCGCCCGTCCACGTGCGAACAAACAAGGCGAGATTGCCGGACACCTGGAATGGACCCGAAGGCAACAGCACGTTGGTGCTGCCATTGAGGCTCAATGCCGCGTGGATATAAAAGTGGTTGTCGGAGTAGAGGGTACCCGTTCCGGACAAATCCAGCTTCACACCAAAGACGTCGATGAAGGCGTCGGCGTTCACGAGGACATTGCCCCCGCTGACTTGGAACACAAACCGCCCCCGAGCAGTGAACCCACCTGAGAATTCGAGATTTCCTCCCGCGACGAGCCGCGCCGTGTGGGCTTGGATAAGACGCTCGGTTTGTCCGGAAACCGCGCCAGTGGTAGGATTGATCTCGAACCCAAGCACGCTCTGCGGAGCGTCGGTCAGGTTGATCTCCATCTGGAAGGCGGCGTTCAACGTGAATCCCAAACCCAAATGAGCCCGTTGTCCGAGGTTCAGGTTGCCGTAGAGCCCAGCCGCAGAGACGTTCAACTGCCCGAGGACCTGGAACCGGCCCAACACCGGAACCGTGAACGAACCATCAACCCGTAGCCGTAAACCACTTCCCGAAACGCTGATTTCAAATCGACCCTCCAAGTCGAATGCTTTCGTGTTGCCAAGCCAGAGTCCGAGATCGCCGTTCACCACAACATTGGCCGTTCTCGGCGCAACTCCGAACCGGCTCTCGTTCGTCGTGTTCACCTGCAACCGCGCCGTGCCAACAAGGTTAAATCCATAGTCGGTGCTCAGCGTGTTGTTCGCACCCAAGGAAATCGAGATATCGAACGCGATCCCACCCCCAAGTCCGTCATAGACACCCGCTGTTCCCGCGACCCTGAAGCCCCTGTTCAGGAGAGAGAGTGTCCCATCAAACGCCAAATCCATCCGGCCGACCGCAACGGTCAGGTTCATCCCGCCTTGGATTAAAAAGCTATTCGTGAGCGATAGGGAACCTCCGATGAGCACACGCATCGTGCCGCGGGCAAGGCTGATGGATCGCGGTCCCGAAACCATTCCGGTCACGGGGTCGACAACATAGCCGAGGACGGACTGATCGGAGTTCGTGGTGTTCACCTCCAGCGCAAATACACCGCTGAGATCGAATCCGACGCCAGATTTGGTGCTATTGACACCTCCGCCCAACTGCAATACCCCAACGAATCCCGCAGGGCTCACCTCCAGGAGTCCGTTCACCGACAGTGAACCGAGGAAGCCCAAATTCATAACTCCCTTCGCAGCAAGCCGAACGTTTAATACACCCACGTTCATTACGAAGGTTCCTGAGGAAATCTTGAAGCTGTCGACACCCCCGGACGCAAGTTGCATGGAACCGTCGATCGAAATCACCAACCCTGGATCCAAGGCGACCGGGACGCCAGCGATGGACTCGATCCTCCCGCCGGTGGTGTTGAGGGCGAAAAGAAAATGGCCGAACAACCCGAACCCGAGCCATGTCACGTTTCTGGATCCCAACTCAATCTTCGCGGCGATTCCCGTGCCATCAATCAACAATGAAGCGATCCGCAGATCGAAATCGAAAAGCGTGCTACCCGCCATTTGGGCATGGATACGACCACTGGCGACGACTTGAAGACCGTCGGAGCCTACCGACAAGTTGAACCCTCCATCGATTCGGAAGCCTGTGTTACCCGCGAGTTCAAACAGGAGTCCCCCCTCGGCGTGAACACGAACATAGACTCCGGACGCGATCGAGTTACCTACCACGTTCTGTTCCATCCCCGTGGTGTTCACCTCGAACCGGAACGCGGCATTAAACTCAAATCCACGGCCAGCAACCATACTCCCGACGCTCTGGGTCAACGCAAGACGGCCGGCGATCCCAGTGTTCTCCGCTCCGCTGCGGATGATCAGGTCGCCTTCCACATCCAGTTGGAGCACCAACGTTCCGCTGATCCGCGCAGTAAGCACACCGCTGACGGAAACCGCAAAACCCTGCGAGGTTCCAACCACAGTGATCGCGCCATCAATCCGGAAGCCCGCCATACCCTCAAGATTGAACTGGATGAACCCGGACGAATCGAGTGTCACGATCTCATCGCCGCCGATCAAAACGCCGTCCAACTCCTGGTCACGACCCGTCGTGTTCATCGACAGGGCCAAGGTGAACGACAAAAGAAAACCGTTCCCTTCAATTTCACCCTCGGTCGCCGTTCCACTCGCCCCAGTGTCGACGTTCATCCGGAGGAATCCAACCAAGCCGTCGGTGGAGATCCGCATCGCTCCGTGTGTAAGGACCCCGGAAACATCCGTTGAACTGATCCCCGTCGCCAATACCTTGATGGATGCGTCCACCACCACTTGAAATAGCTCAGGGGTGATCTGGAAATCGAACCGGCCTGCAAGTGTCAGACCCGTGACCGAAAGGTCTCCCTCCAGGCGGAGGCGGACACCTGGAAGCACGACTCCAACATCAGGAAGTTCGACAGCCACGCGTGTCGTATTGATTTCGATCCGCCCGTGGTTTGAGGCGTTGAACCCAAAGCCGAACGACGACGGCACTGCCGAATCCACTCTTGCGGTGGCTTCGAGAGCGCCCGCGATGCCGTCGGTGCTGACCCAAAAGTCGCCAGCCACGCCGTAGCTCAGAAATTCGCTGCCGCCCAACAACACCTTCATAGACCCGCTAGCCCCCACCAGAATCGAGCCCAAGCGCCGTTGCAAGATGTAGGTGCCGTCCAGGTCAAAGACGGTCTGGCCCTCAACCAGGATATAGAGATGGCCCACTCCACGAATTCTCACAAAGGGACCCACCGGGAAATCCACGGTGCGATCACCGATCTTCGTAAAGGACTTGGCACTGAGGTTCACTTCCAAAAACGCGCTGATCCGATACTCGAATCCGTTCCCGCCAAAATTCACCCCGGCGCGCTCGGTCAACTCAATGCTGGCGGTCAGACCATTGATTCCCAACCGCATCGCGCCCTTCGCGATCCAGGTGACCAACGACTGCCCACCGAGCGTTAAGTCCATTGTGGCGTCAACGTCGATAATCACAGCCGCTTCCAGAACGCTCATCACAAACCTGCCGTCGAGACGAAGGGTTTCCTCTCCCAATACCGAAAAGACGAGGTTTCCCTGGACGGTAAGACGGGAATAGATCCCAGCAGCAGTATCGATTTCGAACACGGCTTCACCCGTAATTCGAATACCGGTGGCCCCGATATTTCCAGGGTGCAATTCCTCCAATCGATCCCTGAGATCAATGCCGGCCGCAACCCGATACGTGACCCGGGCCTTTAACCCATCGAGTCCGAAGCTCAGTTCACCATCAACCGACTCGCGATAGAGGGTCTTGCCCGCAACGCTAAGATTCAACGACCCGCTGGCGGTCACTTTGACCCCATCGGCATCCACCTGCATCAAATAGTGGCCTTCAAGGAAGAATCCTGTGAGCAGCGCGTCGTTCCCAACGGAAAGGATCAGACGTCCATCCGCTCGGACACGTGCGTAAGTCCCCGCCTCGAGCCAAATCTCAGAAGCGGCACTGCCAACACGTTGTTCTAGGCCGGTCGTGTTGATCTCGGCGCGGTAGCTGGCTTCCAAGGTCGCGCCGAACCTTCCGTCCAATGTGGCTCCGGCATCGAGTGCGAGCTCAACAACACCAGCGATACCTTCGAGATTCACCCGCAATCCACCGGTCGCCTTGAAGCTCAGTAAGACTAGGTCCGGCGGGCCCAACTTCAGATGGGCATCCATGGTGATCTCAAGGCTAAGCCCCACAGTGCGGTAGGTAAACACACCCTCGAACACCAACCCGGGCAGCTCCAGGCTGCCGTCAATGGTGACGCTGGATGTGAACGCACCAAGCTCGTGTCCACCAATGTTCACGGCCACCGAGCGCGTATTCAGTTCCAGGGTAAATTCCGCGTCGGCGCTGAAGGTGAACCCGAACGTCGAGCTGAGGTCGCCGCCGTTGGGAAGATTCTTCTGAAACACCAAACTCGTCCGACCCGCGACGCCAAAGATATTCACCAGGAAGTCCGCTTGGCCTTCGAGGGCGAACAACATCGTGCCGGCAACCTGGGTCTCCATCGTGAAGGCACCCGACACCACAACCCCGTTGAAGGTGGCGTTCAACGAGAAGTCGCCATTCAACGTGATCGAATTCAGGAACGTCATCGAACCGATGGCTCGCACTCTCGCGTAAACCCCCGCCTCCAGGTTGCCGTGCTGTGCTCCGGTGGTGTTGATCTGGAGTGTAAACGTCGCTGACAGATCGAATCCGGAAGCCGGACCGGAGTCGAAACTGAGCGCGATCTCTTCCGCGATTCCCGGGAATCTCAACTCGAAGTCGTGCTTCGCCGAAAACTTGAAAGCGACCCGGTTGGCCTCATCCTTGAGGGCAAAGTCGAAATCCGATTCCACCTTGATCAGGGCCGGCGAGAGAACAAAATTGAAAGTCCCCGACAACTCGACTTTGGCGTCCACAACAAGCGTTCCGCTGGCGAAGATCTTGGCACCGAGGAACGCCGGTATGTGGTTTCGCTCTTCATTCGTCGTGTTGATGCCCAGCGAGAAGACCGCATTCATCCTGAAGCCTTGCGGCGGGATAAACAGATCCGAAAGGTTGAGGTCCAGAACACCGAAGATGCCTGAGGTGGTGATTTCTAGGTTGCCCGACACCGAGAACTCAAACAGGGTCCATGCTTCCCCGCCGGTCTCTCCACCCACCTTCAGAGTTCCATTCTCCGTCTTAACCCGAATGCTCTCCGCACCCGCCTCAAACTCGAAATCTCCTTTTAACGACAACGAGCCCACCGCGAGTGTGCCATTGAGAAGAACCCTGAAATAGGGGTTGGCTTCTCCAGCAACCGTGATGCCTTGAATGATCGCTTCGACTCCCGTGGTGTTCGCTTGAATGGTGAACTGCCCATCAAGGATGAACCCAATGGCGTTCACCTTCCCTGCGGCGGTGACGACAAGGGCGGCCGCGAGTCCCGTGTTGTCAATCCGCAAGCCACCGACCGCTTCAAAATCGTAAATGACAATCCCTGCTACTTCGAGCTTGTGACTGCCCGTAAACCGCAGGTCGATTCCGTCTCGGTTGAACAACAGATCCACCCTGCCTTCCAACACATACACGTTGAGCACTTTGATCGTGCCCAATGCGCGGATGAGGAAATACGGTTCGCCCACCCCCGGGATCGCGCCATCCGCGCCAGGCGGCGCGCGAGGTACCAGCACGTCTCGCTCGCCTTGAATGGCCGGGAATTCCGTGGGCACTTGGTAGCTCACGTCCGCTCCGGTTGTGTTCAGCATCAGGACAAACCGCCCCTCAATATCCACTCCCGCACGGTGGAACTTCTCCGTGGTGGTTAGGTTGATCTCGATCAGTGCCGCGATTCCATGGACCGAGAGCTGCATGTAGCCCTTGGCGCTCGCCGACACCCACGGATCCGAGGACGGACCAATACCCAGGTCGCCATCGACATATACATTCAGGATCGGCAGCACCCCAGCACCGGGCACTCCAGATGCGCTCCAGCTGTAAATCATGGACCCGTGCAACCGGAACCACTCGGTCCCCCCATGGCTGAACGTGAAGTAACCCTCCATCAGCACGCTCAGGGAAAGAGGCTCGATCACGAACTCACGAGCAGCGCTGCCCGGGATTTCCAATGTCTCCGTGTGCCGCTCCAGGGTGTTGTTGATTCGCAAGACCGAGAGGGCATTTGTGTCGATTCCCACCGACTTCACCAACGTCAACTCCGCGGGCTTGAGGGCGAAAGCACCCCAATAGTCCGCTCGGTCGGGATCACTCTCGTTGACGCGGATGTGCAACTGCCCAGCCAACCCAATCAGGTCCGCGTTAAATGGCTCCAGATGAAGCTTACCAACGACTCCCACATCAATGGTCTCGTTCACCGGTGAGAATGAGATATCCGCCCGCCCTTCGATCGACAAGGTCATCAATCCCAAGGCACTCAGTTCCATTCCGCCTGAGATCACAACGCGGAAGTCTTCCAACTCGCTCTCGAGTGGATTCACCGTATCGATCACCTGGTGCGTGGTCGGATCCGTGAAGGTTCCATCTGGGTTGACGCCGTCGAAGTCGATATAGTTATAGACCTGTGCCAACAGCGAGATGTCGGGTGCACTCGGATCCCTCGGTTGGCCGTAGTCGAAGTGAATCCCACCATAGATCGTGACGATTTTCGTGACTGCGGGCACCTGAACCAACGCCAGCGCGGTGACTTTGGGTCCCGCGGGATTGAGCACATCGCTCACGTCTGCGAACATGCTCGCCCGCACCTTAAAGATGCCGCCAAGTATCAAGTCACCGCGGACGAGAAGTTTTCCGTCCGTGCTGAAGATCACGTCCCCTTTCAGCTCAAAAGTAGCGGCAGAAACGTAGACATTGATCACGGACCCGCCACCCTCGAAGCGAGCAACTTGCTTCAACACTGCATACGGAGTTTGCAAGGGATCCTGCACCAGCGTTTCAAATATCTCCACTTGCGCGGCGACTCCTTGTCGCACCCTCGCCCTCCATTCAGTCAGGCTGAGCTCATCACTCGTCTTAAACCCGGGATCATTCGCAAGCTGGCGCGCATCCTCCACCGAAGGCAGTGGCACCCCGAATGTGATTCCCCCGCGGAAGCCCGTCAGGGCGAACCCAACCGGGCCCGTGACAGGAATCGGGACCACGGCCTGCACATAACCCTGGAGTGGCCCGAACTGGGACAGACCCAAACGGAACGAGAACCCACCATACCCCGCAACGACCAACGTGCCCGTCACGCCGCCGTACAATACGTAGGTCTTAACAGGCGTATGGGTGTCGCCGCCGTCAATCTCCTCTCCATGGGCGTCCAGTTTCAGAATCGACAGGAACAACCCGCCCTGAAACGCGCATCCGAAAATCTTGCCTCCCGCCTGCGCTCCCACCGCACCCAAACCGACAATCGGGAACTCACCGGCCACCAAGCGGCCGATGTCGATGATCAGATGCTCGACAAATCCTTCCAACGCCAACTCCGTGCCCGGGATTGTCCCCTTCAAACCGACTGACAAGTCCAATTGGAAGATGGCGGGTTGGGCGGCGATGTCGGGCCATGTGATATCGATGGCCAGAGCCCCCGTCGGAAGCCACGACGGTAGTCCTAGTTTCCCTCCCGCACCGGTCGAGTCGAACTCGAAGCCCACGCCAAAATCCGCCAATGTCACAAACGAACCGTCACCCGTGATCGCGAAATTGCGGGCCTCACCGCCAAGTGTCAGCACCGGCAGCTTCAGCTTCGCTCCGATCTTGCCGAATCTTGCCAGATACTCGGTCGGACCAGCACCGGTGTCCAAAGTGAAGTTACCGGCTTCGATGTCCAGGTACTGGCTCAGGGACAGGACCAAAGCGTCGACGTGGAACACGAAGCTTTCCAACTCGCCATGGCTGTCAAAATTGAACGTGGCCGAAACCCCGTCAACCCTGGCACTGAAGACCCGACTTCCAGGGAAGAACGCCGCAGTTTCGGCAAACAAAGTGATCGAACCTTCAAAGACCACCGCCTGACCGTAAGTGACACCGAACTTCTCAATCTGAATGCCAACTCCTCCAAAACTCAGGATGCCGCCAATTTTGACCGTTCCTGTGTATTCGATCAAAAACGAGTCGAAGCTAAACCCGTCGGTGCGGATCGTAAGATTCTCGAACTCGGCCGCGATGTTGAGGACGGGGAACGAGATATCTCCGGAACCGATCACCACCAGGGTCTGGGTTGTTGGACCTTCGGGATCGTACTGAAGGTGCACCGAGGTCGCCTCAGCGATGAAGGCCTGGCCCACGGTCAGCTTGAAGGTTCCGAGGGAGAGTGAGAAGGCGAAGGTGATGAGGTCGAAGGAACCAGCAATGCCAGTGGCCTCCGCGCTAAATAGCTTGCCGGGGAAAAGAGCGGCGCGTCCGGCAGTGATTCCGATGACGCCACTGACCAAACCGGGGGGATCCGTGCCCGAATAGTTATAGCGGAAATCCGTCAGACTAAATCCGGGGTTCTCGATGGCCACAAACCCGCCGACGGCAAACTCACCCGGAAAACTTAGCGCGGCATGCGCCACCTGAACGTAGGTTTCGGTGAACAGCAGATCGATCGATCCGTTCAACTCGAAGACCGGATCGCTTGGAGCACCCACCATCAAGTTCAGATCCTCAGCCACAAGATGGACTTCCGCGCCACTCCGCTCAAACATCAGTTCCGAGGCCTCGATCGAAAAGACGTTCGCGATCGCAAAGGTCGCGGGGATGGCATCCACCCCATTGTTCGCCGGAATCTCCGACACCTCCACCCTGAGATACGGGCTACCGTCACCGAGCGAAATCACATCCGTCCCCAGCGTGATCGTTTGCGCTGCGCCCGTGGTGTTGATCCTAAACCCCGCTCGACCGCTCAGCTTGAGTGCATCACCGAAGTCCGGTCCCACAACCGCAGCATTTCGAAGAACGCCGTAGAGGCCCGACGCATCAACAACAAAGTGGAAGTCGGCACCACTGACCTGCACAATGCGCGTGCTACCGGCCATGAGTGACAACCCCAGATTGTCACCACCGAGTGAGAGGGATTGTCCGTCCTTTTTGACGAACAGCGCATCGGCACTCATGCTGCTGCCGAGAACCGTAGCTCTGAAATTCAGGACTGAGACCTCCGCATACGGGGTGAGGACACCGTTGGTCTCGCTCGCCGCTCCCACCTTCAAATCCGCGCTCACTCCTCCCACCGTCAATACCGTCGTGCTGTAGTCGGTGGTGCCGCTGTTGTAAGCCACCGTCACCGACGTCGCCTGCACG
>Ga0172367_10001927_pt1 | contig 29276 bp, 20 predicted proteins | sample Lak10m_FD_114542 | JGI IMG/M metagenome (GOLD analysis project Ga0172367, IMG submission 114542) | Freshwater microbial communities from Kabuno Bay, South-Kivu, Congo - kab_022012_10m | ecosystem: Environmental > Aquatic > Freshwater > Lake | place: Democratic Republic of the Congo: South-Kivu...
CAAGTGCGCCCTTCAATATGGCCAAAGTCTAAAGCACCACTTTCCCCGGCGCGACAGATAGGAAGATAAGTAAATTCAGATTGACAATCACTTTCGACAGAGCAAGTATTTTCAAAGAAATCATCCCAAACACTAGATAAAACTCCTGAGAAATTTACATTCGGCACTTTAACTCGGCAATATTTTGGTTTGCTCGCATCAGGATTCTGAACACATCCAAATTCATTATTACTTCTATCATATACCCCACGCGCATTTCGGAAAAAACCTGAACGCGGAATAACAACGCCGTCTCCCCAATCTACCGTGATGTTGCGCAAAGGCATCTGATCTTTATCGGCATAAGCATAAAACCGGATCGCTGCTTGAGCCGGAGATGTATTAATTTTTACATCTTCGTTGTATTTGTCGTTTACAGTAATTCCAGGGATGTTCTTTTCTGTACACAAACCATCATTGTTACAAAACTTTAAATCAACTGGATGAACTTGTGGGGCCTTATTAATACTTGACTCTTCGGTATTATTATATTTCAAATTACCTGGATCACTGTCGCTATACCCAGTATACATATATCGCGTATAGTCTGTACTCGCGTCAGCATAGGTATTATCAAATTTATATCCATTACGAGTTTTGATAAAAATAGAACTTAAATCTGACAAACCCAAATTCAAAGCAACACTAGCCGGATAAGGAATCTCGGTGTTTAAACCATTAGTATAACCACACTTCCCAGAACCACTACAAGAGTACAAACCACCTACCACCACATCAGACTGATCCTTAACATGATTGAAGTCACACATACCAGGAGAAGCGACTTTACATTCACACGATGCACTAGACTGTGTATCACAACTCTTTTCCATGTTGCTGAGTGTCTGTGACGGTAATAGTTTTTTCGAAGTCAGATATACTGGATCAAATGGCAACGAAACTAGGCCGAGTGCACCAAAAGGTGCTACTTTCTGATCATAAAAAAATCCAGTATTTTCAAGAGATTTAAAACGATCAGACCGCCACAAACGATCGGTCCAAGCTATTGCCGAATTCGGGTCACTTGGTTTAGAAGTGGCATCAGCAACTTGGACGCACGTCTCACGCAAATCAAAATAGGCGATATATCCCAATGAACCACTGCCACCACTATCATCACAATAAAAAAAGTAAAATCCTTTGAATAATTTAGTAACGGAATCAAACTCCATAGTTAACCCGTGCCAATTACCAGTATTACCTTTAGGTGGACAAAAAGTGTTTGGTTCTGGATAGGTGACATCGTCAAACATACCTAAAGTACCAGCCACCTTTGTGCCATCTTTTAATTTTAAACCTCTATTTGAATCAAGAGCAAACAAATTGCCTTTAACAACATCTTCGGATTGATCTGTTTCTGCCGGATAATTAAACTGGCCAGTATGTGCTTTCAAACCATAATTATTATCATTATTGCCGCCATAGCCATAAAAAAATGCCGGTAAATTATGTTTGCCCATATAATTACCCACCACTACTGACCCGAGATTATCATTTTTAGCATTCAATTCAGAAAATGACTGCGGAGCACCATCTATATACTGATTAGGATAAACATAAACTTCTTGATTAATATCTGGGTCTTCTCTGTCTCCTTCAGTAACAGAAAATCTAACTCGTTCAATGTCGTATTGATGTAAATTGGCGAGGTTACCTCCCGCAGGGATAAACTTAAGCTTCCCTTGACCAGAAGATATGTGAAGTGCATTTTCTGCTTCTTTGGCAAATCCAAAAATACCATAGTCACTACAAGTAGGTAAATATTTTGGCTTTTCAAAATCGCTCACATAATCATCGCTAGTACCATAATAATAAACAGGCCCACCTATACTAGCCGTAGGCGGTTTACGACCACTAAACTTCGGCATGCAAGTTGCTTTACCACCACCAGAACAAACCGGTGAGCCACCTACTATCGGATTAGTTTCAGTCCCAACTTCTATACATTTTGCTTCAGGCTGAATGAATTGATAATCATCACCCACCTTTTTACACAAACCTTTATAATTGTCAGATCCAACAATAGTATAATTCGGACTATAATTATTTTCACACACTGGAGCAGCTCCATTGTCGCATTTACAATCCCAATCACCCGTATCTATTCCATAATCAACATACCCATTATCATTAGGGACTATATGTTCCCGATAAAAACTACCCGGTACAAATTCGGTATTTTCATAACTTTCTGGTGTGTTAACAGAATACTGCGAACCACCAACACCTCGCACTTCATCACTTTTAATACAATAGTACGGATAAACCGATGTATAACCGGCTTCAGTGTGTTGGCCATCAACATCAGCCACACCATTCAATTGATTAACTGGCAACCAACTTAAGCAGGGATTACTCTTTTTACTATTGTATAAATTACGAGAAACATCTCTTTCCAAACAATACCCTTGCCAACCCAAGAATTTTGATTCTTTCTTTTTTAATAAACACATCCCCGAGCCAGCAATCCCACCGCATTCTTCATCGCTCATACATACTTTAGGTGGGTTTGATAATTGACAAATACCAGTTGGTGAACCGCCAGTAATGGTTGTGCCGGTAACAAATTTATTAACTTCATCTGTGGCCAATTGCGACGGTGTTTCGTAATTAAAGAAATAATCCATAGCACCATCACCATAAGAAGTGCGAGTATAATTACAATCACAACCATAAGCCAAATCTTTGTCTTTTTTGCTACTAGCCGGCAAATATTGTGAATTACTACCAATACCATTGCGCCCTTCGTTGCAAAGATTAACACTGCCGAACATACTGCTATTGCTACCCAACTCAGTAGTATTTGGGAAAGGCGAATCTTTTTCCGGATAACCACGACATTCATGCTTGATTAACTTATCTCCATCTACAGTATTAGTAAAAGTAGTTCCATCTGGATTAATAATACACACTTTATTCTGGCATTTGCCTAACCCGCCCAAACCACATGGAGCAGCCTCACGCGCACAACTAACAGTAGAAGTCACCACCACACCAGCTGTTGTAGTCGGACAGTTGTTTATCGCGGCATTACCACCACAAATCAAAGTCTTTACCAAACGCCAATCAGGTGTAGTGGAATTGATATTAATTTGTTTTAATTCTTCTGGTGGATATAGATTCAAAATAGAATAACCAGTAAAATCCATATCTTGCCACCTTGTACTACGACTAATATAATCTACAGTTCTAAGTAGACGATTGGACAAAGGATATTCATCAACATTATAAAAATGTGCACAATTAGCAACCGTACTCTCTTGTATGGTGGCCGGGGCTTTATCACAACGACCAAAAGTATCACAGACCTGTTTCCATTTTCCATTTACCTCATCCCAAACTCGATGAGATGTCTGACACTGCAACCATTCACCACATTCACGATCACGAACAACTTTAAGGATAATATTGGCGTCTTTTATCGGCGTATCACTCTTTGGCTCAACCTTTTTTGAATCACCCTGCTCACTTAATAAGTAAGTAGCAGCTGTGTCCCACAATTTACCTGGCTTATCAGTCTGATCAAACAGCGCACAACCATATTTCTGACTAACCAAACCATCACAATCGCCTGGGCCAATTTTGTCATTATTAATAAAATAGTAAGCACGGCCATTTGGTGTTGGGTTATCTGGGGTAGCTACACCAGTGTCGTTATTGTCCACAAACTCAGTACAACCAGATTGTTCAACCGGACACTCGCCAACAAAATTTTGATATCTTTCTTTATCACCAAACGACCAGATACCAAAATTATTACCAGTTTGAATATAGCTCGGATAGCAAGCAATCTGACCGATATTATTACAAACACCCGAGGTACAATCGGCGTCTTTCTGACATTTAGCACCACTAGAACAAGTGCCTACACCTTTCCAGAACCAACCACTGCTTAAAGCGCCGCTAACCATTACCCCGCTCTTGTATTCACAAACTTTCTGACCAGTAACAGCGGGATCTTTGAAATAATATGTTCCCTGCCCTAAAGAATATGCATTACAACCAACTGCTTCTGCCTGGCACAAATTTTCTTTATATGTGGCCGGATCATTTTTGATTGTGACTGTGGTAAATTGAGCAACACCGCTCGGGCCAACAGTTTGCAGACCGGCAAAAGTACAACCCATATCTGCCTGGTTACATGAACCTTCTTGATTGGCGACCAGATAAATCGGCGATGTTGATGGGACACCAGCAATTTCGCCTGACGAAGGAATATCAGCTGGAACATGTATTGTGGAAGTGGTTAGAACACCATTCTGAGCAGCAATATTATTCCAAAACGACAGAGGATCTAATGAACTAGCAGTCAAATTCATATAGCAACCTTTTTCACCAGTTGGAATTACACAAGAAAAAGTCTGACGATCGATAGCGATAGTCTTCGTGCCTTCAGGACCAGTAAACCAAACATTATATGCCTCGGCTTTGTTGTTGTCTGGGGTATTAAAAGTATCAAACATTGCCGTACATCCGACTGCACCATCACGACACAAATAGCTAAAATTAGTTAGATAAAAAGGTTGTGGATTATTTGGAACTGTATAACCAGTACAGCCCAAAGCTTCACCTGGTAAATTATCATCTAAATTTGAATCGCACACTGGATCCACTTTCAAAGTTTTTCGCACCAAATACAAATAATCAACTACCTCAACCAAACGTACATTATCGATAAATAAATTAGCACTCGGGCCAACTATTGTCCCGCCACTAAATTGCAATTTGGCAGTTGTAGTACTACCGGTCAATTCGACCGGACTAAAAGAATAATATTGCCAAACATCAGACACATTAAAAGTGCCAATTGAATCATTATGACCAGATCCTGTATTTAAACTTACACCAACATTATTTCTACTGCCTTTGGCCCAAAAAGTAAGCACGTAACTACGACCGATGGTCAAAGTGCTACTGCTTGAGATGCTAATATCTTTCTCCAAAGTGGTCATACCAGTTTGGCCCAAAGAGTGCTCACCAAAATGGGTTGATTCAGAAGAAATAATCAACTGATCAGTGCCTGCAGACCACCCTAAAGAAGCTGGAGTAATATTTTTTCCTTCAAACCCATCAGTAAATATTTGTTTTACATTATTACCAGCATTTCCTTTGTAAGCATAACAAGATTCGGCATTGGCGGAACAGGTACGGCTAGCACCCGCTGTTGTTTGCACGCCGCTTGGCAAACCATTGTAGTAGCAGAAGCCGCCTTGATACACACCATTTTGGAAACAAGTGTATGTGGCACCTGATGAAGAAGCAAATTCCGGACTATTAAAACGATAATACGCGCATCTATCATTTACTACAATTGTTTTTGATAATAATCGATAGTAAACATTGCCTGATTCATCATTGAATTGACGACAATCAGCATCGGACAACCCAGCTTTATAGTTTGTTTCACTACATCGATTGTTGTAATCAGCTTCGTCACTAGCAGTGCGATACCAATATTTTGGCGCACCAGTAGCTGGATCTTTTTCTAAAGTATATGATTTCAATTGATAACCACCACCGCCATTCTTATCGCCCTCATAAGTATAAAAATTCTTTTGTTTAGTGGTATCTGGTTTAATACACGGACGTAAATAAGAATAGTATTCCACTTTTTCACCACCGGCTACTACCTCACCCATATTAGTGAAGCTAGAACAACCTTCATCTTCTGCCTTACAAACATTTCCTGAGGAAGGAATAATGTAGGTAACGCTAGTACCATTGGAATAATTATTTGGCATTTCGCGATAAGCAGCATAACCATTACATTTTTCACTACACTGATCATTCCAAATCAAACTTCCAGCCGCATCACGCGGGTCTCTTACAGCAGCTTTAAATTTACCTGGGATTTGCTCGCCAGTTAAAAGCGAAGTAAACATGTTACAACCAACCTCAAGTGGCGTACAGACACCAGAGTACAGCGAACAATCAGATTTTGGTTGTATTTTTGCCAAATCAGCATTATTTTGTGGCCATTGAATATTATCAACAGTCAAATCAGTGTCATAACAATTTAAATAATCTGGTGCTTTGCGCAGATAAAGGACATCAGTAGTAGAAGCTACTTTAAAAGCCGAACAACCTTCCGAACCACTAGAACAAGAAGAAGATAATTTATTGTTAAAATTAATACCATTATTATAATAACGTGAATTAATATTTACGCCCGGTGACAGCCAACCATTATTATTTTTATTTAAACTATAAGCAGTACAACCAACCGTATTTTGATTGCAATAATTAGTGTCTAAAGTACGATACAAATAAGCTGCACTGTTACCATTAGCATCAGTAAAGGCTTTACAAGTATTGTAAAAAGAGTCGCATTTGTCTGCGTCAAAACGCCAGAGATTTTTTGAGCGCGTACAATAGCCATAAGACAAACAAGTGCCGTCTTTGTTGTAAGCCACACAGCTAGATAAGTCAGCACAATCTTCTAAACGATCTGGTGCACCGCCCATTAATGGTTGGCTCCCGTTCACCATAGCACTACAACGGGTTGGCTCTACTTTCAAAACCCAATTCGGATCAATCAAATGACAGAATGGGAAATTTGTTGGATCATAACGACCGCTAGGGTTGCAATCATTAAAACCAGCTACTACCTGCCCTATTGTCCAGGGACTATCTGGGTCACTGTTCAAAGCGGCGATTTCGAAACCCAAAGATAAAATACCTACTTGACGCAACACTTTGATATTGGCATAGCAGTAAGCATTGGTATAACAATCAGTATCTAAATTTTCTGGACGTTCATCACTTAACAATTTCCAGTCTGGGTGGATCCAATTCTTGGCAATTGCTTCGGCAACGGTTACTGGATTACCATATTTTGCCTCCTGAACCGCTTGCACCATCTGTTCGTCTGCGCGGCAATTGTAAGTCCCAGGTGCATCTGGACAGTTATTTAATTGTGACAAAATATCATAACTATCTTGTGCTTTAATTGTTGCTACCAAAAATTCGCTAAAAGCGGCAGAAGCTGCTTCACGGCCACCAATCTTTACACCTTCACCTTCGAAATACTCTGCTGTTGGAGAATCTTTACAGCTTTCACCACCATATTTCCCAATACAAGCACCAAATGGCAACATGCCTTTTTCTTTGAAATTTTTAACCATCTGACTAGCCAAAGTATTTAGAAAAAGCGACAAAGTCGATGGTATGATTTGAAAAGTTCCAGAACCCAAAGCCGAACCAACTTGAGCTTCACTCTTTTTGTTCTGCTCTTCTGGAGTGTTGGCCTTCATCGCCTGCTGCTGAACTTGAGCTGGTGTTTTAACATCACCCGAAATCAAAGAAGTTAGCCCTTTAAAACCTTGACCCTCCTGACGTTGTAGTAAATTGTCTGTCTCTTTCTTGGAAACAATACTGTCAATCTTTTGAGTAGATTTTACATATACTCCAAAATCACTGTCTGGGTCAGCTTTTAAAGAAGCGTTAAATTGTTTTTGTAGCGCATCTTTTGAGCCGTATTTACTTTTCCAAGAATCTTTACCCCAGCCTTTTTTAAAATTAGACCAATTACACTTTGGTTTTGTTGGCCCACCTTCATCATATGCCCCACGTAAGCCAATCTTAATCGCTAAATCAATTTTTATATCTGGAACCCCGCAGAGATTTAAACCAAAGGGCTGCCCCAATGCTTCAATAGCAGTACCAAATGCGTCGCTGGCTGTTTCTTCCATATAAGCACCAAAGCTGTTGGTATGTGCGAACGGCGACTGGCCTTTACCACCAGATGCTAGCCAAACAGCTGAATCATGTGCCACCTTTCTCAAAAAATATGAGACTGCCTTTTGGGCTGCGTTCATCACCGCCACTTTAAAACCCTCTTTAATTTTAGCCACCAGCTCTGTGGTCATACGCGGCACATCACCAACAATCTGGGCAATAGTGGCCTGAGCATTTGCTGGTTGGACAAACGCAACTGAACCAAAAATGGTTACAAATGTAAAAATCGTCAGGACCATTCCCAAACCATATTTTTTAAGAGATGGGCGACTAAACATAAAGTTTACTTTTTAGTAGTGGTAGTAAATGAAGTGGTGGTAGCTGGAGAAGAAACTGGATTATCCAAGCTATTTAAAGAATTCAATGTCTCAATATTTGCAGTAGAACTTACAACCATAATTTCATTTACCATTTTCATTAATTCGGTATCAGAAATGCCTTTTAATACATCGGCCCAAACTCCAGCTTCTAATAACATTTTTTTCACCTGGGCTGGATCTTTTAAAGCAACGTTTAAATCAACTGGCACTTCACCCAAGTCCGGATTTGGATCAATGCCCAAAATTTTCAAACTAGAAGAAGCGCCCCGTTCGGCATCGGTGTTCTCATCGGCAATACCACCACATTTTTGCCCTTCTGGACAAAGTGGGTTAGTGCCTTTATCAACTTCTTGTTTATCGGTTATGCCATCTGAATCAGAATCAGCCAGATAAATTGAAGTGCCGTATACATATAGCTCATCAAAATCATTTAAACCATCATGATCAGTATCACGCAATTGTTGAGCTTCGACCGTGTTTATTTCATCAGCTGAAATATTCGGTGCGGCGTTATCCAAAGCAAATGGACCATAAAGAGTATTACGTAACTGCAACACTCCGAGACCAACTGCTAAAATTGCAAATACAAAAAGCAGGAACAATCCGACTTTTTGTTCTTGGGTTATACCCGGTCGAATGTCTTCTATTTTTTCCTGTTCGTCCATAGTTTTTTAATTGTTTTAATTATACCACATTATGAAAAAACCGATAAGTGGATAAGTGGAAAATCCAGGTGCGATATAAGATTGTATGTTTGATATTTTTTGAGCGGGTTACGCGCCACAGCGCGTCCTCGAGGCCTCGCAGCCGAGAAAAGCGAAAAAATTATCAAACATACAATATAAAGCATTAGACACTTTTCCACAGATCAAACAATTTTATCCATTGCTCTACACCCAATTCCTGGGCCCTGACATTACGATCAAAATCCATTTCTTGCCAAATTTCTTCGATTTTTGGCTTATTTTCTTTGCCAACCAATGCTAAAATATTTTTTTGTAATAATTTTCTACGATTAATAAAACCAGCTCGAACAAAACGGAAAAATTCTGGAATGGAAAAATTTATGTCCTTGATAAATTTATTTTTCCCAATATTTTCAATTTTAATAATAGCCGAATCCACCTGAGGCACTGGATAAAACAGATGCCGCAGCACTTGAGTCACGATTTCTGGTTCGCCAAAAAATTGCACCGCGATCGCCAAAACCGACAGATCGCCCGGCTTGGCACAAATACGTTCCGCTACTTCTTTTTGCACCAACAACACCATTGATTCAGGCTGGTTATCAACTTCTTCCAAAAATAATTTTAAAATAGGCGACGTAATTTGATAAGGCAAATTCGCTACCACTTTGTATTTTTTAAAATCTTTGGCTTGTTCTTTGAATTGGTACAAAACATTCCCCCACTCTATTTGGATATTCTGAAATTCTTTGATTTGTTTTTTCCAATATGGTTCTAATTTCTTTTCAATCTCAAAGGCAATAACTTTCTTGGCAGATTCTGCTAGAGCAAAAGTTAAGACACCAAAACCCGGGCCGACTTCTACCACTGTATCGGTTTTTTTGAGTTGAGCAGCAGCAACCATGGTTTCGATTGGTTCAAGATTCAAAAGATAATTCTGCCCATACTGTTTGGAAGGGTTAAAACCGTATTGCTGGCACAGATGTTTTATTTCGTTGGTGGTAAAAAATCTTGGCATAATTATTTTTATATATTTGGTAATTTTTCGCTTTCTTCGGCCGCGAGCCCTCAGGGACGAAGCCGCGGCTTCGTAACCCGCTCAAAAATACCAAATATATATAAATTATTAATCCACTTTCAGCCCGGCAGCTGAATATCGATTAGCTGCATTCCACAAAAGCCACCCAGCATTAGGATATTTTTCTACTTCATCTATCTGAGCACGAATTTTACTTGCATCATAAACTGCTCCAATATTAAACGCCTGTAACCAAGGTCGAACAACTGCTCTTCCCCCTTCAAACCAAGGAGTTCCTAATTTCATCCCATTGGCAATAACACTGCCCGGCTGCTCAGCAGGATTTTTAAACCCTAAATGACCCGACGGATAATGAGATGGGTACATCATTGGGCAAACATAATCAACTACCCCAACCGCGTCTTTTAGACGCTGACCAATATTCATATCATCTTCTCCTTTTTTCTCCATCACAAACCCAAACATATCTAAAGAAATCCAAGCAGGATAGGTAAACAAATTTTCACTCAAAGCTCTGTAAAAATCACCCATTATCTCGTATTTTTTCTTGTCTTTGGTGTTGTAAACCACTTGGCTCATATTGCCGTCCGAAGGAAACCGAACATAATCAAAATTTATTTCATCAAACCCCAACCCGATTGCCTCTCTTGCGATTGCAAAATTATAGTTCCAAACTTCTGGCCGAGTAGCATCTACCCAAGACAAACCTTTATTGTCGCGCCATACCCCACCAGATTTACTTTTAATCGCCCATTCTGGTTTTTTCTCAGCCAACAATGGATCTTGGAAAACTGTCTGCCGCGCGATCACATAAATATTATTGGCGTGCAATTTTTTAATAATTTTTTTTATATCACCCAAACGATTACTTCTTGTCTCTAATTTTTTAACTAATGGCACTCGACTATCATATAAAACCTTACCACTATAATCTTTTATATCAATCACGATCGCATTAAGCTCGGTTGAATTAATTAATTTAATTATTTCATCTATTTTTTTGGGATTACTAGCTGAATAAGCGGTAAGATATAGGCCCTTTACTACTTTGGTTGGATTTTTTTCACGACTAATATTATCTGAACTCCCAAAAATGGCGCCGGATGATTCAACCGCGCTCATGGTTTGCGTCCACTCCGCTGCGATAATAAGTGCAGCCGTAGCAAAACACAGCAAGAACACTGACCAATACATTTTGTCGTCGCTAACTAACATATTAAATAGAAACCCGGATTTCCCCTTGGCGCAAAATTTTTAATTCTGCATCAACTACATCCACCAAGGTTGATGGTAAATTTTGTGGCAACGCACCGGCGTCGACAATCGCATCTGGTTTAAACTCGCAGTCATTAAAAATATTTTTTAATTCAACAAAATCATAAACCTCACCCGTGCCAGCTAAATTAGCCGATGTCGCAACCAGTGGTTTATCAAAATTAACAAATAATTTTTGCAACCAAGGATAGCCAGTAACTCTTACCGCCAAAGTTTGAGCTTGTGAGACAACTCCATCAACCGAAAAATTTTCACTGGCTCTACCAACCACGGTCACTGCCCCCGGCCAATATTTTTTACTAATTTTCTCCAATAATTCATTCCACTCCAAATATTCTTTTGCCATTGCAATTGTGGGCATTACCACCAAAAACGGTTTGCCCTGAATTCGCCCTTTAATCTTAGAAATTTTATTTACCGCTTCTTGGTTTGTCGCGTCACAACCAAGACCATAGGTGGTCTCGGTTGGATAGGCAATAACCCCGCCATTTTTTAAAATTTCTATTACTCTGTCTAAATTTTCCGTTTTCAGTATTTCCATATGCACTATTTCTTAATCCACTTTAAATAAGCTTCACACAATGGCATTAACTCCCCTTCCAAAACTCCCTCTGGATCAGACGATTCATAATCAGTGCGATGATCTTTTATCAGATGATACGGATGCAACACATATGATCTAATCTGGTTACCCCACTCAGCTGATTTATACTCACCGCGCAATTCTTGTTTTTCTTGGGCCTGCTTTTCTAATTCAAGTCGATGTAATTTGGCCCTTAAAACATTTAGGGCTGTCTCTTTGTTTTGTTGTTGTGAACGTTCATTCTGACAAGATACTGTGATGCCAGTGGGTATGTGCACCACTCGAACAGCCGAGTACGTAGTATTAACACTTTGACCACCTTTTCCGCCACTCATAAAAGTATCAATGCGCAGATCCTTGGGATCAAGCTCGATTTTTACCTCATCACTTAATTCTGGTAAAACTTCAATCAGAGCAAACGAGGTGTGGCGCATCTTTTCTGCATCAAATGGCGAAATACGCACTAGTCGATGTACACCGTGTTCGGATTTTAAATATCCAAAAGCGTAACGGCCAGAAACACGGAACATAATTGATTTGTAACCTGCTTCACTACCACGTGATTCGTCCAAAATATTTACTTTCCATTTTTGAGTTTCAGCAAAACGAAAAACCATTCGCGTTAACATTTCTGCCCAATCTTGGGCTTCAGTGCCACCCGAACCAGCGTGAATAGCAACAATCGCATTGCTGGAATCGTACGGACCATTTAAAAGAAGATAAAATTCGTAATCGGAATATTGTTTTTCTAATTCAACTAATTGCACTTCAATTTCTTTATTCAAACTAACATCACCGGAATTTGCTAGGTCCAATAAGTCATCTACTTTGTTCCCCAACTCGTTCCATTTATCTACTTCGTTTTTTATCTCTTGATAATCTTGTGAAACTGATTGCGCATTTTCTTGATTTTGCCAAAAATCTGGCGCGTTCATTTCTTCGCCTAATTGTTCCATTTTTGTTTTTAAATCCGGCAACTTTAACAACGCAGTTGTGGCGGCAATTTTTTCTTTTAGATTTTGTAATCTTTCTAAAGACACATTGGCTATATTAAAAAATTGTAATTGCCCCCAAAGTCGTTGCGAGTATTATGCCAGCTGCCATTAAAACACCAGCAAGAGCTGCCCAAAATGATTTCCAAAAAGGCAAGCCAAAAACAAATGCTGCCACCGCCCCAGTCCACGCTCCGGTCATTGGCAATGGAATACCAATAAAAATCGCCAGACCGACCAAACCCCATTTCTCATAATCGCCGGCAAATTTTTTACGAGCACGCGCTAAATATTTCAACCACAAACGATTGAGTAGCCCGTTGCTTTTTTCGATATAACTATGAAAAGATTTTGCAAAAAGCAAAATAATCGTAGCTGGTATCATATTGCCAACTACTGACAAAAATACTGCTTGCCAAATTGGTAAGTGATAAGCGGCCAAACCCATTGGCAAGGCTAAACGCAACTCTCCCACCGGGGTCATGGCCATTAAAAAAACCGATAGTTGGGGTGGAAATTGTGAAAAAAAATTAACTAAAATATTAGTCATATATCCAATAATATTTTACCTTAAATAAGGCGAACTGACAATAACAAAAGAGAACCATTAACAGGTCCTCTTTTAAACTTTTTGAATATTTTCCTAATACATCCCACCCATACCTCCACCCATTCCACCGCCCATTGGCATTTGTGGCTCATCCTTTTTTGGCAAATCAGTCACCACTGCTTCAGTGGTAAGTAACATACCAGCAATAGAAACAGCATTTTGAAGAGCACTACGAGTAACTTTGGTTGGGTCAACAATACCAGCAACTACCAAATCCTCATAATTACCAGTGGCCGCGTTAAAACCAAAATTACCTTCATGATTTTTGATCTCGTTCACAACCACTGCCCCATCATAACCAGCATTAATAGCAATTTGACGCAAAGGTTCCTCAACAGCTCGTTTTAAAATACCAACTGCTACCATTTCCTCATCGTCCAACTGCATATCTTCCAAGGCTCTACTAGCTCGAACCAAAGCCACACCGCCGCCCGGCACGATGCCCTCTTCGATCGCCGCTTTGGTCGCGCCAACCGCATCTTCAATACGATGTTTGATCTCTTTCATCTCAGTTTCAGTAGCAGCGCCAACTTTGATCACTGCCACGCCACCCGCCAATTTAGCCAAACGTTCCTGTAATTTTTCTTTATCAAAATCAGAATCAGTTTGTTCAATTTGTTTACGAAGTAAAGCCACTCTTTCTTTTACTAATTGTTCATCACCTTTACCTTCGACAACTGTAGTATATTCTTTGGTAGACACAATCTTACGCGCGCGACCCAAATCTTCTAAAACAACATTTTCTAATTTCAAACCAACGTCTTCGGTAATTACTTTACCACCAGTTAAAACCGCTAAATCCTGAAGCATTTCCTTACGACGATCACCAAAACCAGGCGCTTTAACTGCTAAGACATTAAAAGTGCCGCGCAACTTATTAACTACCAAAGTTGCCAAGGCTTGGCCTTCAACCTCTTCGGCAATAACCACCAAATCTTTACGGCCACTTTGTGCCACTTTTTCTAAAATTGGCAAAATATCCTCAACACTAGAAATCTTTTTATCAGTAATTAGAATATATGGATCTTCATACTCTGCTTCCATTCTTTCTGAATTAGTAACCATGTAAGGAGAGACATATCCTTTGTCAAAACGCATGCCTTTTACCGTTTCAATATCCATTCCGAAACTCTGTGACTCTTCTACAGTAATTACACCATCGTTACCAACCTCTTTCATGGCCGCTGCGATCTTTTCGCCGATCTCACGATCATTGGCAGAAATTGCTGCAACATTGGTTATCTCATCGTTTTCTACTTTCTTAGAAATTTTTTCTTTCAATTCTCTAACAATTGCTTCAGTGGCTTTGTGCAAACCACGATTAAGAGCAACTGCATTGACACCCGCAGTTACACTTTTTAAACCCTCTTTTACAATTGCTTGGGCCAGGATAGTGGCAGTGGTGGTGCCATCACCAACATCGTCGTTGGTCTTGCTCGCCACCTCTTTCACTAATTCCACACCAATATTTTCAAATTTATCTTCTACTTCAATCTCTTTAGCCACAGACACGCCATCTTTGGTAATAGTCGGCGCACCAAAGCCACGATCCAAAACAACATTGCGCCCCTTTGGCCCCAAAGTTACTTTTACAGTATTAGCTAAAATATCAACACCTTTAATTAAGGCTTGACGAGCATCATCATTGAATTTAATTTGTTTTGCCATATGTTATTCAATTATTGCTAAAATTTTATCAGCACTAATAATTTTATATTCCTCTTTACCAAACTTTACTTCCTCCCCACCCCATTTTTCAAAAATTACCTTATCGCCTACTTTTACTTCAATCTGTGCACGAGTGCCATTTTCCAACAATTTACCTGGACCAACTGCGATAACTTCACCCTCAGCTTTTTTCTCTTTTTCTACTGTATCGGGCAAAATTATTCCTGAAGCAGTCACCTCTTCCTCCTTTAATGATTTAATCACCACGTGATCACCTAATGGTTTGATAGACATACATTTAGAGTATTAAATAATTTAGACGACCTTTTATCACTCTAATATTACGAGTGACAAGAGTAGTACCATTTTACCGCAAATTTTAAACCTGTCAAGAAATCCAAAACCCAGATTATCCACAGCCAAAATTTATCTAAAACAAGCCACAAAACAAAAAACCCAGGGATAGAGGCGAACTCTTTCGGTCGTCCATATTTGTTTATACTTATGCCTGTCTAGGTTTAAGCATAAACGATGGCGAGCCAAAGCGTCTGCCTCTATCTCTGAGCTCTTTAGAGGAGATTATATCTTACCTGCTCCTCCAAAAGGTGTCAACCCCTCAAATATAATACAGTAAAAATTGGTTTATTCTTTCATTTTTTCTTCCCATTCTGCTTTCACTCGCAATCGGCTATCATCTTCGTGCAATTTAATTACCCCATTATTCAAAACAACGCTATTATCTCCTTTTTCTGCTTTTTCCTTAACACTCAATTTCATTTTTTGCCTACCTAAAGCTTCGGCTTGTTTCTCAATCAGATCACCATACCATCCTTGCCAAAACCTTTCCCAAATTCTTCGCCAAATATTAGCACCTTTGCTTAACTTTACCAAAGCAACCTCTTTTTTATAATTTTTAACATAAGGTAGATAACGCGCTGTCCATTGATTAGCTTTGATAAAATCTCGCCATAAATAATACGGATCAAACAAAGGAATGGTTTGGTGAAGCCAGTAAGCAAAATGGATATCTTCTTCTGTTGCCCGTAAATTTGCCAAATCCATTTTCTTCTCAGTAACAAAAAAAGAAAGACAAACACGATTAGCTAGACTATTTCCATAAGTGCGCATACCGGTAATACGCAAAAGAAAATTAGACAGCGAACGCACGATCCATAGTCTCCCCGGATAAGTAATAACTAAAAAATCAATATCACTTTTTTCGTTAGCTGTACCGGCAGCGACGCTATTGCATAAAAAAACTGCATTTAAAAATGGCACGAGGCTCAAAAGTCGAGCGGCTCGGCGCGCTTTCTTCATTTTTTTCTCACTAATTTTCTCTCGTCTAATTCTCTCGGCAACATTTGCTTCTGTGCCTAGTAAAAAATAAAAACCATCTTGGTTGCCAATCTTTTTTTGTTCAACTAAAAAATTTAATTGATTTAAAAAATCGTCTTTCGCCAACGCCGGTGGGCGCCATAAAAAACAATAAAGCTCTTCCGCGCTCAAGGGAAAAGAAAATAGATCAAAATATGCCAGCGTTCGTAAAATAGATTGTTCTAATGGTGCTAAATTCATAAAAAAGAAGGCCTGACATGCAGGCCGCCCGTTTTTTTACGCCGCCTTTTCCTCTGCTTCGTCGTCGTTACTTTCATCTTCGTCTAATTTCCCTTGATCGTCCAGCTCTTTTGTATTTGGGTTCCAAATAAAAACAAACTCCTTGCCCTCAACAGTAACTTTCCATCCGAAAAAATCTTTGTCCCCATGACCTTCGGTCATGCCACCGCGATGTGAAAAAATTCGGTCTAACTTTGCGTTACCACCAGCGTTGTTCAAGCTTTCAAAATTACCAAAAATTTCACGTTCATTATCAGCACGCCTACCCGACACCAACAAGTATCCATCGGCATCTTTTACCCCCTCAATATTTTGAAACACTGCGGGAATTTTGCTAGTTACTATCTCCAATCTTTTCTGATATGTCTTGAGTGTATTTGAAAACAAATTTAACGCCTTAGAATTCTTTAGCAAATCCTCAACATCTTTCGTTGCCTCACTTCTGATTTCCGCCTCTAGCATCGGGTCAATACCACCGCCGCTAGCATTTATTTCATTCATCCGCTCATCTATTCTTCTTTCTATTTCTGCCTTACGAAATTCGTCAAACACAGTTTCTGAAAACTGCGCCCAAGTAAATTCTTTAGTGGCCAACGCTTCTCCGCCCGGGCCAATGATTTTGTCCATTCGCCTTACTTCTCCGACCCGTGTTATATGACGATAATCAGCTGTGCCAGGAACACCCTGCCAAGATCCTCGGCTTTCTGAGGGCAAATCTAACCTTGACCCTCGATTGCGTAAATAATCTACTTCTCTTTCTGATCTACTTATGTTCATATAACAAATATTAATATTCTTTGGCCAAACCAACTGTGGCTAGATCATTTGACAGACTGTCTTCTACCACAATTCGATCTTTCCCCCACTCCACAATTTGAGCTGGGCTAATTAAAAAAGTGCGGCTACCAAAAAAGCTAGACCGCACTTCATATTGCGCAATATTATTTGAATCAATATCAAAAATAGCTGATGATATTTTCCCCAATCTATCTCCCGAAACAGTGAAAACCGGCATATTTTTTACTTCCCGCCAGTTAACTTGCATATTGTTATTTTTTTTCGCCCGAGAGACGATTAACCAATATTTGTTGACCTGCCATAAGTAATGTACTCCAAAACCAATACAGGGTCAATCCAGCTGGTAAACTAAAACCAATTAATACGGTTAGAGCCGGCATGAAATACAACATCTGTTTATTCATCATAGCTGCCATATTTGGTCCTTTCTCGCCGTCCACTGGTTTAGCAACAACATTTTTACTAAGCATTGTTTTGGCCTGCAAATACTGAGCCGCACCGGCCAAAATCGCCAACACCGGACTAGCCGTTGCTAAATTAAACATCCACAATGATACTGGATTAATTGATCCCGGATTAGAAATGAAAGAATACAAATTATCTGCTAATGTTTTAGCAATCGTAGTAGCATTTAAACTAGAAGAAAACACCCAATACAAAGCAATTAAAATTGGCAACTGAATCAACAACGGCAAACATGAAGCAAACGGATTAACCTTGCTGGTTTTGTATAACTCCATAGTTGCCTGGGCCTGTTTTTGCTGATCGCCAGCGTATGTCTTTTTAATCTCTTCCAGCTTTGGCTGCAATTCCTGCATCGCCTTTTGCGATTTGATAGACGAATTGGTCAAAGGATACAGGACTAGACGAATAAAAACAGTAATGACTAAAATAACAACACCGACATCGTGCCCAGGGATAACGTTGTATAACCCAACAAATATATTAAACAACGGCTTAAAAAGAAATGTGATAAAAATTGAAGACATAAAATATTAATTAAAATTTACTCCTGTACCTTTTCAACTGGCGCAGTTTCAACTTCACCCTCCTCGGCTTTTTCTTCTTCAACATTTAACGCTTCATCACTAGACATGGCTTGAGTACCACCTTCTTCTTTTACATTAAGACGCCAACCAGTTAACTCAGAAGCCAGACGCACGTTTTGTCCATTGCGGCCAATTGCTAATGAAAATTGATCAGGGGCGACAAAAACTTCAGCAGTTTTTTCAGCGTCGTTCAAATCAACGTGTAAAACTTTAGCTGGGGAAAGTGATTTACCAATATAACTAGCAGCATCATCGCTCCAGGTAATAATATCAATTTTCTCACCACCTAATTCTTCGATAATAGTATTAATACGTCCACCACGTTGGCCAATACACGCGCCGACCGGATCAATTGATTCGTCATCGGTCGATACTGCAACCTTAGAGCGCCAACCAGCGTCGCGAGCAACACCTTTAATTTCCACTGAACCACTTTCAATTTCTGGAATTTCCTGACGGAAAATTTCACGAACCATTCCACCGTTAGCACGAGACAGCACGATCTCTGGACCGCGAACTGTCATACCAACTGACAGAACAAAAAATTTCATTCTTGCACCTGGCCGATAATGCTCACGAGAAATTTGTTCTTCAAATGGAAGTATGCCAGTAATTTTACCCAAATCAATCAACGCTTTACGATTCTCAACACGCTGGATAGTACCAACGATAATTTCACCTTCTTGTTTTTTGAAATCGTCAAACACTGAGGAGCGCTCAGCTTCACGAATCTTTTGAATGATAACCTGCTTAGCAGTTTGAGCTGCCATACGACCAAACGAACCAGGAATCTCTAATTTAATTTCCAAAACATCGCCGATTTTTGCCTTCTTACTAATTTCTTTGGCAGCAGTCAGCATCATTTCGGTTTTAGGATTAAATTTTGGTAAATCTTCCAATTCCTCTGGAGTTAAATCACGCCCTTCTTCTTTGGCTTTTTCACGACGAGCATTTGATTCCTCTTGAGCTTTTTCTAGAACATCTTCGGCAATATCCTCGACTACGGTTTTAATATCCCAAGCCAACATATCACCAGTTTCAGGATCAAATTTTACTTTGATATTTTGTTGTTTGTTGCCGAAATCTTTGCGATAGGCAGCAGCCAACGCTGATTCGATGGTTTCCATTACTGCGTCATATGATAGACCCTTTTCATCACACAACGCTTGAATTGCTTTTGTTATTTCTGACATATGTTTAAAATTATTTCTTAATTTTGTTTTAATAATTCTCTCACTTTTTTTGCTCGCGAGAGCAAACGGACGCGCTACCCCGCGCGTAACCAGCTCGAGAAATATTAAAACAAAAAATTTATTTAAAAATTAAGTTTAAAAAAACGCCTCATCAATGAAGCGTTTTAACTTTATGTCAATAGTATAACACGCTTCCCCAAGCTTTGTCAAGGTCATTTTTTCGCCACCACCCGTGGTGTTTTACCAACAATCTTTACTTTATCACCCACATCTAAAAACCAATATAGTTTTTCTGCATCTTTATAACCAATATTCACACACCCGTGGCTCATCGGACGTTTGCCAAATTCATTATGCCAATATGCACCGTGCAAATAAAATCCACGCTTAAATTCTAAATTCCATTTGGTATTGGGTAAATAATAACCTGGCCCAGAGTACAAATGCGATTCTAACTCTCGCATTATCTTAAAAGTCCCAGTCGGCGTTGGCGAACTTAAAACACCAGAAGAAACTGGAACCTGTCCAATCTTTGTTTTCCCAACATAATATGAGAGCTGCTGAGTAGTTAAATCTACCACAACATTTTTATCTTTTAAGCGAACTCTTTCAGCCACCAACGGGTCAAAACCACGCAATACTTCCAAACCGTCTTGATACCCATCATTATCAGTGTCGGCGACCAAAGGATCGATTCCTAATTTTTCTTCAACTGCGTCCGATAAACCATCGGAATCAGAATCAATCTCTTTAGCGTTAACAAAACTAGGTGGTAATAAAGAAAAAACCACAAAAAATAAAAATATCCTTTTAAAAATTATCACCCTCATTTAATTATTATATCATTTTTTTCGTCCGTTCTCCATATTTCCACAGCCATTCTTTCTAATTTTCGCAGTATCCGCAAAGATGGATGACCAAACTTGTTTTTACCAACTGAAACAATTGCTATTTTTGGTCGAATCGCTTCCAACCATTCATCGCTGGTTGAACTGTCGCTGCCATGATGCCCAATTTTCAAATAATCAGCTCGAAATATACTGCAGTTATCTAATCCATCTGGACAAAAAGTCTTAATCAGAGCCAATTCAAGCGGAGTCTCCGCATCACCAGAAAACAAAAATGATTTAGAACGAGAAACTAATTTTAAAACCAACGACCGATTATTCCCCTCGTCGTCTTTAATAGCCAAAGACCCTGCTTCTGGCTTGAAAAATTCCACCTCTTCTTGGCCAAATGATAAAAAAGTATACTTCTCCGTTGGGATTATTTGTTTAGCACCCTCAGCCTTCTCAATCAAATCCCAACTCTGCCAATATGGATCACTTGTTTTTCCCTCGCCATTTTCAATAACATTCTTGACCTGGTAATTTTTTAAAACATCAACACAACCACCATAATGATCGAGATCAGGATGAGTAATTACCAAATAATCAATGGTCCGATCATAAAATGGTAACCAGCCACCCAATTTTGACAAGACGCTTCCGTTTGGCCCGCAGTCTACCAACATCTTTTTACCATTAGAAAAATTTATCAAAGCCGAATCGCCTTGGCCAACATCAAAAAATACCACTCGAAAGTGGTACTTTTGTTTTTCAAAATATTGCCAATAGAAAAAGAAACCAACCAAGACTATCAAACCAACTAAAAATGCTACCCTCCATTTTTTGGACACATTACTTCTCTGCTAAAATTATTTGATTCACCCAAACGTCTTTTTCTTTAACCATTTCTTCACGCAAAATCGTAAAAGCCAAATCTTCCAACTTCTCTTTTACCTTCTCTGGCCGATGATAATATGATTCAATTTTTATCATACCATTTTTTGTTGCTACTAAAGGTGGCTCTTTTTGATTAATATTTGTAACTAAAAATTTTCCACCTGGTTTTAACACTCGATAAACTTCGTCAAAAAAGTGTGTTAAATCTTTTAGATGCACAACTAAGAATGCTGCCACTACAATATCAAAAGTATTATCAACCATCATTAAATCTTCAGCATCTCCGACCATTGTTTCAATCTTTGAATTTTTTTGCTTTAAAACTTTAAGCATTTCCCCGGAAATATCAAATGCCAGCACATTTGCTCCAGCCGCGGCTAACATAAGAGAAAGTCGGCCAGTACCAGCGCCAACGTCTAAAACTTTTTTACCAGACAAATTACCAAGAAGTGGCAGAACTCTTCCTTTTTCAAAACTATTCAAATATTCCTGCTTTTTGTCATAATCTTTTGCAGCCAAATCATAACCATAATCTGAAGATAAAATTTTAATTTTTGCTTTTACTGACATAAGGATTTAAACGACTTAACCAAAATATCAACAAACTGTAAATTAAGATAACTATAATAAGCGGTAGTTGAAAATCCACACTCCCAACCGATAGCTTTTCGCTCACCCAAATAATATACCTTAAACCGACGTCAGCCGCAAATGCTACCGGAAGCGCTAAATAAAAAGAAACGAAACTAATTAACAACGCCACAAAACCCAAAAGCATCAAAACCGGAATGAATCCGACTACCAAAATATTTGCCACGATCGCCAACAATGGTATTCGACCAAAATAAAAAATAGTTAATGGCAAAGTAATCGCCAACGCGCCTAAAGTAGTAAAAAACAATTCAGAGATAAACTCAGGAATTTTGATAATAAAATTCTTACTAAAAATCGGACCAACATAAGCAACGCCAACTGTAGCCAAAAATGATAATTGGAAACCAACATCCAATAAAACCGATGGATTGGCCAACAGCATCAAAGCCGCGGCCAACACCAATGAATTTATCATTCGGGCCGGTCGGCCAAGATAATTTCCCGCCATTACAAAAATCGCCATTACCGCCGCTCGCACCACTGAAGCAGAGGCACCGGTAAACAATGTGAACAAAATTAAACTGATGCCCGAAGATAAAAAAGCTTGTCGACGCCAAAGACCAATGAAAATAAAAATCACCATCATTAATAACGCCACCACACTAGTGTTGTAGCCTGACACTGCCACAATATGCGACAAACCAGAATTACTAAAATTAGTTTTTAACTCCGGTGGCATACTACCCCGCTCGCCATATAAAATACCAGCTAACAATGAAGCGCGTGGTTCAGGCCAAAGTAAAGAAATTTTTTCTTCTAAACCAAGACGCCAACTCGCTAAAACCCTACCCAAAAAATTTCCACCGCCCTCACCAATTTTTTCTATTTTTCCAAAACCACAAGTGGCAAAAATATTTCTTGTTTTTAAATACCGCGCATAACCAGCAACATCAGGAAAATCAAACTGACAAAATACCTGCAAACGATCACCATAATTATAACGTGGATATAAAGGGGTGCTAATCAAAACATTGCCCACATAATTATCTAATTTCATCTCATAAGTTCGACCGCTAATTCCGTTCTGCGTCGACACGACCACACCTACAATCTCAGTTTTTTTACCAACCAAATTAATAACGTGATTAGCATTGTAATTTGGGATACTTAAAATTCCTCTTAAAACTCCAAAAATAAAAATTATAAATAAAAAAACCAGGTTGCGCTTTTGTGATTTATTCCAAAACCACACTAACAAAAAAAGACAAACTAAAAACCCAAAATAGGTAATTTGTAAAAATGGTTGGCGGCTGCTTATTAATAACAACGAAAAAAATATTCCTAAAATAAAAAAGCCGCAGCTAAACAGAAACATGCGACTTTTTGATACCACAATAAATTCAACCCCCTCCCGTAAATTCATAAGACTATTTTATCACCTCAAAAGCAGTAAAAATTTTTTTGAGTAATACTGGCCCAATATCCGCGTCATCAATGGCCACTCTTCGCCAGGTAAACAAACTGTCACTTGTCGGCCTGCCACCACCCATCACTCGTACTGCTCCGATATATCCTGTCTTTTGCGCCATTTCATAAACCGAGCTATCAGCCGCGCCATATGGATATGCCAAGGTTTTTATCATATGACCTAACTGTTTTTCGATTATATCTTTACTGCCTGACAGTTCTTCGAACAACGCGCCATCTGATAAATGTGTTAAATATTTATGACTAATTGTGTGCGAACCAACTTCAACCAAACCGCTTTTCTCCATCTCTTTCAACATTTCCCAGGTAACATTTCCATTCTTGCCGACGTCCTTGGTAATCACAAAAACGGTGGCGGGAATTTCATATTTTTTAAGCAGTGGAAAAACAACTGTATAAAAATCGCGATAACCGTCATCAAAAGTTAATACTAGTGTTTTGTAATAAGGCGACGAAGTGGTGCTAGAGGTACTAACATATTTTCCATACGCATCACCTAATTTTACAAAACTATACTCTTGCTCTTTTAAATATTTAATTTGATTCTCAAAATTTTCCGGAAGTACTGACCAACGACTATTGGAAAATTTAGGATTAGTAGAAATGCGATGATACAATAAAATTCCAAAATTAGTTTGATATTTTTCTGGATACAAACTTTCGGCTTTTTGTTTTAACGAAGAAGACGATTCTAAATTATATTTTTCTTGATCCCGTAAACTCTGCAACTGGGTATCATTTATCAAATCTTCTTGATTTACCCCAGAATACATAAAATAATTCCAAGCAACCAGTAAAACAGCGACGGCCAAAAAGCAGCTGCCCAGAACCAAAATCCATTTAAGATAAAAATGTTTTTTATTTTTTTTCATTTTAAACCACAATACTCACTAATTTACCTTTCACATAAATTACTTTTTTTGGTTCTTTGCCTTCTAACCACTTTTTAATTATTTCGCTATCCAAAGCAACTTTCTTAGCATCATCCTCGCTAATATCAGCCGGCACCGTAATATTATCACGCACTTTCCCATTCACTTGTACGACCAAAGTAATCTCACTATTCTGTACTAAATTTGGATCATACTCTGGCCAAGAAGAAACAAAGATGCTCCCACTATTGCCCGAACTATTCCAAATTTCTTCGGTGACGTGAGGCGCAAACGGTGACAAAATTTTCAATAATAACAAATAATATCTTTTATCAACTTTTTCTTCTTTGCTCAATTCATTTACCAATTCCATCATCTTGGCAATCGCAGTATTAAAACGCATTGCCGGAATATCTTCGCTAACTTTTTTAATTGTTTGATTGAACAAAATTTCTAATTTTGCCGGCATAGTTATATCCTCGGCTACTTTTTCTTGCAAATACCAAACTTTTTCTAAAAATCGACGACAACCAACCACGCCATTTGTATTCCAAGCACAAGGTTGGTCAAACGGACCCATAAACATTTCGTAAAGGCGCATCGCATCAGCACCACTTTCTGCAACCACATCATCGGGGTTAATTACATTCCCCCAACGCTTGCTCATCTTCCTTCCGTCTTCAGCTAAAATTAAACCCACATTTTGCAAACGAGTAAACGGCTCAGAATAATTCACCACACCGATATCATACAAAAACTTATGCCAAAAACGAGCATAGATAAGATGCCGGGTCGCATGTTCCGCACCGCCAACATACAAATCGATCGGATCCCAATATCTTTCTTTTTCTCTATCTACCAAAGCGGTGTTATTATTTGGATCAATATAGCGCAGATAATACCAACATGAACCCGCCCACTGTGGCATGGTGTTAGTTTCACGCTTCGCTGGCCCACCACACTTTGGACAAGTAGTATTTACCCATTTGTCAATATTGGCAAGCGGTGATTCCCCTGTGCCAGTAGGCTCGTAATGTTTTACTTTGGGTAATTCGAGCGGTAAATTATTTTCTGATATTGGTGTCCAACCACACGCCTCGCACTTCACCAGAGGGATTGGTTCACCCCAATAACGCTGACGTGAAAATACCCAATCACGCAATTTGTATTGTACCTTGCGTTTACCTAAATTATTTTCTTCTAACCACGAAATAATTTTTTGTTTGGCTTCAGAGGTTTTTGTATTATTTAAAAACTCAGAATTAATTGCTATGCCTTCAGCGGTAAAAGCTGTATAACCATTTTTATATGCATCCCAAATCATTGGACCATCAATCACATTCACCTTTGTCATCACTTCACTTTCATCCACCCAAACTGGTTCGTGATTTTTTGTCTCACTTTCCGGTATAGCGTCCCGCTCTTCGTCCACCAAATCCATTACCACAATTTTAATTTCAGCAAAACGATTCTGGTCTTTGTGTGCTGCGTAATATTCCGTATGGACCTCCAAATCAAGTTCTTTGACAAATTTAAAATTATTATAACCAGTTTCTTCACGGGCTTCTCTTAAGCCAGCTGTTTGTAAATTTTCGCCTTCCTCAATGCCGCCGATGATAAAGGTATGCAAACTCGGACGACTAGCGGTTAAATTTGTAAACCAATTCAGTAAGAGAATTTTTCCATCACTTGGTCGACGAATAATTACATGGATATTTTTTCTACGAACTTCTGGTTTGCCATCACGCGGTGGATTGGCTGGATCAACAAAATGAGGCGCCACCACCTGTTTGATAGGTAAACCATATTTTTTAGCAAAAGCAAAATCACGCTCATCATGCGCTGGTACGGCCATAATCGCTCCTGTGCCATAGCCAGTTAAAACATAATCAGCAATAAAAACCGGAAGCTCTTCGCCGTTGACCGGATTAACCGCTTTTAAACCTTTTAATTCCACACCGGTTTTTTCTTTTTGTAATTCAGTGCGCTCTAATGAAGTTTTCTTTTTCGCCTTATCAACATATCCTTGCACTTCTGACCAATTGCTAATCTGATCTTTTAATTTGTGTACTAACTCGTGTTCTGGCGCCATCACACAATAGGTCGCGCCAAACAAAGTATCGGGACGAGTAGTAAACACCTCTAATTTTTCTTCTGTATTTTTAATGCCAAAACCAACCAATGCTCCCTCACTTTTTCCAATCCAATTTCTTTGCATTTCTCGAATCGAATCTGGCCAATCTTTCAAAGTATCCAGATCTGCCAACAACCGCTCGGCATAATCAGTAATTTTTAAAACCCACTGACGCATTGGTTTTTGTTCAACCACACTACCGCAACGTTCGCACAAACCATTTTCCAAATCTTCATTTGCCAAACCAGTTTTACATTCCGGGCACCAATTTATTGGCTCATATGATTCAAAAGCCAGCCCGCGTTTAAACATCTGGATAAAAGCCCACTGTGTCCACTTGTAGTATTTAGGGTCCGTGGTATTCACTTCACGATCCCAATCATAGGTAAAACCCAAAAGGCCAAGTTGTTTTTTAAAAGTCTCAACATTTTTCTCGGTCGCAACCGAAGGGTGTACTTTATTTTTTATCGCATAATTTTCCGCTGGTAGGCCAAAAGCATCCCAACCCATTGGATGTAAAACATTATATCCCTGCATCATTTTCATGCGAGCAACCACATCAGTCGCAATATATCCTTTTGGGTGACCAACGTGTAATCCGGCACCTGACGGATATGGGAACATATCCAAGACATAAAACTTCTGTTTGTCTGGATTTTCTTTGGTTTTATAAATGCCACTTTTCTCCCAATTTTTTTTCCATTTCTTTTCGATTGATTTGTGGTCGTATTTTTTCATATTTATCAAAAAATTACCCCTAAAGGTAATTTAATCTTACTAAAATACTAAGAAAAAAGCAACTTGACAAAAAAATAATAAAAGATAATATACAAATGCTCACACACCGGCCCCGCCAGGTATCCAACGGTTGTGTGCGCCACGAGCCGCTCTTGGTCGTCTAACACCCCACTGAGACGGAGAATCTTTCGAAGGCACCCCAGGGTAAGGTGCTAGGTTAGAAAGTGCTAGACGCGGCGTTCCCCGCAGACGAAAGCGGGTAAATAACCGCGCTCTCCGCTAAGAGGTGAAAAATCCTCGCCCTCATCCTTCGAGTTGGGGGACTCAAAGAAAGTGGGAGAAGACACGCCGTAAAGTGATCTACCCCCAAGCGGGCAGGTCCACGGTTTTGCGGTCGAACGAAGTCGGTGCGGTCGGTGGTTAAGTCCATCTTGGCCCATGCGACGCTGAAGGGGGCGTGGCGGCGCCCCCCTCTTCTCTCTAATTTAAAACCCGCCTTTTGGCGGGATTTTATTTCTGACACTTTGGACAAAAGTGTGTGCCCCGTCCGCCAAGACGGATTTTTTGTATCATACCTTTACATCGTTTACATTTCTCACCATCGCGTCCGTAAACTTTCAAAAAATCAATATGATTCCCCTGTTTACCATCGCTATCCATAAAATCTTTAAAGGTAGTACCACGATTTTTAATTGCTAGCTGTAAAATTTTTGGAATACAAATAAAAAGTTTTTTAATTTCGGTAACAGTTAGTTTGTTCACTCGCCGATTCGGACGCACGCCAGCGCAAAAACACGCTTCATCCACATAAATATTTCCTAATCCGGAAATTAATTTTTGATTTAATAACAATGCTTTAACCGTAGTCATGCGTTTGTTAAATATTTTTCTAAAATCTATCCAGGTAAAATCCGAAGTTAATGGCTCGATACCAAAACTTTTTTGTAAAATTTTGTCTTTTTCTTCTGTTGAAACTAATTTTAAATAGCCAAAGCGACGCAAATCATTAAAAAATAGTTCCGAACCGTCGTTAAATTTTATAATTACCCGCGTAAATTTATTTGGCAATTCAAAATCAATCGCCCCTAAACTATGGCCGCCGGCAGTAATTTTTTTATTTTGACGATAGATTAGTTGCCCAGTCATTTTTAGGTGAATCAACAAAAACAAATTGCTTTTCGTAAACGAACAATACAACAATTTTCCACGACGATTAATTTTGGTAATTTTATCACCTGTTAAAACTTTGATAAATTTGTCAATCGAATAATGTACAGATTTTTTAGCCAAAATTAAAACCGAGGCAATTTTTTTACCAATTATTTTTTCTTCCAAATCACGACGAATTGTTTCAACTTCGGGAAGCTCGGGCATAATTTCATCGATTTAAATTACACAATATTTCTATCTTACTAAATCACAAAGGAATTGGCAAAAATTCAGGCGGTGGATAAAGGCATTGACGTCTCTCTCTCTTTGCTAACTTTGCTGATGTGTACAACGTCACACACCGAGAAAGGAACGCTCCATGAGAGAGACGAACTGGGACGCAGTGCGCGATCTTGTCACGGCGGGGCGCCTTCATGACGCCGCCATCGTCGAGGTCAGATCGAACAGCGAGGTGCCGGGGTCGATCATAGCCTCCGGTTCGGGGTTCAATGCTGGCGGATTCACCATTCGTTGGACCCACGATGGAGGCGGCGACAGAACCACCACCTTCAGCGGCTGGAACGTGGAATCCATCCAAGACGAGGACGGCGGCTGGATCGGCTTCAAGATCATCCGCAAGCATCCGAACCCGCCCAGCGACTTAGACCTCCCCTGTCCAACAGCGAACGAGTACCGAATACTCTTCGCTAAGCGGCACACCCGCACCTAATCCATTCGGTTCGGTCGCGCATCCGCGCAACAGCTGAACCGAATCACATTCTCAGACCGAACCTCCACAAAAATTAAAACTTGATTCTTGTGGAGGTCTGAGAATACATTTAAAAGGCACCTCTTTTTATGAGGTGTCTTTTTTATAGATACCATCCTATAAATATACACAGATATTGACTAAACCAATTTCTGTGATAGTATTCTCAGTAACAGCCAGCAACTGAAAGGGAGGGAGGTCGTCA
>Ga0172367_10001928_pt1 | contig 29271 bp, 25 predicted proteins | sample Lak10m_FD_114542 | JGI IMG/M metagenome (GOLD analysis project Ga0172367, IMG submission 114542) | Freshwater microbial communities from Kabuno Bay, South-Kivu, Congo - kab_022012_10m | ecosystem: Environmental > Aquatic > Freshwater > Lake | place: Democratic Republic of the Congo: South-Kivu...
ACTCCCTGTAAAAATCCAGTACTCTCATGTCGTGATTAGTTTTGTTACGACCCAAGGCTACAAGGGCAGACCGCAACCTATTTACGGCCTGACGGGATTGGGGAAAGATGCGGACAAGCATATCAGGAAATGAAGAAGATGACCCTGAACAAGGAGGAAGTGTACCGTTCGGCCTCGGAGGTTTACCACCCCGGTGGACGCAAATAACCCTTAGGCGTACTTCTGTAGTACAGCCTGCTGTTCTTTCAACGCTTCAATGAATTCGGTCTTGAGCGTGGAAACCAGCTCGGCAACGGTCGGGTTCACATCGTGAATGGTGCTGACTCCCTGCCCTGCCGACCACAGCGTTTTCCACGCCTTGGCCTCGGCCTTTGCCGCGTCCATTTCCTTACCGAAATCCATTTTGGCCTTCTTGGACCACATTTCCTCAGTGATGCCCATGGCCTCCAGACTGGGGCGCAGGAAGTTGGCAGAAACACCCGAAACGGCTGCTGTGTAAACAATATCGGAGGCGGAGGACGACATGATCATTTCGCGGTAGCCTTCTGTGGCGCGGCTTTCGGCCGTGTTGATGAAACGGGTTCCCATGTAGGCGAAATCGGCACCCATTTGCATGGCCGAGGCAATATCGCGGCCTGTGCTGATGCAACCGCTCAGCAGAATGGTCTTCTTGAAGAACGCCCGTATCTCCTGCACAAATGGCATCGGGTTGTTCAACCCTGCGTGGCCACCGGCACCTGCAGAAACAAGGATGAGTCCGTCAACCCCTGCTTCGGCAGCCTTTTCGGCATGGCGTTTCTTAATGACATCGTGGTAAACCAGACCTCCGTAGCTGTGCACGGCATCCACCAACTGCGAAACGGCACCCAACGATGTGATGATGACGGGTACCTTGTGCTTGATGCAGATCTCGAGGTCGGCCTGCACGCGTGGGTTGGTGAAGTGAACAATGAGGTTGACCCCGAACGGTGCCGCCTTCTTGCCCGTTTCCTTCTCGAACTTTTCGAGTTCGGTCTTTATCTGCACCACCCACTCTTCAAAACCTTCGGTGGTGCGTTGGTTCAATGCCGGAAAGGTGCCTACCACACCGTTCTTACAACATTCAATAACGATCTCGGGGCCTGAGATGAGGAACATGGGTGCTGCCACCACGGGCAACGAAAGCGAATCGTAATAGGCTGGTTTTGAACTCACAGTACGGTTGTTTGGGGATGAATTACTGGCAGGCTTTGTTGAGTGTCGTGCTCACTTCAAGCTTCACCTCTGGCCACAGTTTGCTTACACCATCGGCACCTTTGTGCAGGTCGAAACAAACCTTGTTGAGGGCATCAACGCTTGGCTGTGCGCTCCAATTGGCCAGTTCGATAACGGCAGAAAGAGCGATCTTCGAATCGGTGATGACCACATCCATTTTCACCGTATCGGTCACACCGTTCATGCTGATGGCCACATTGGCCGTGGTGGCATCCAACGAAACAACGCTACCCGTAAGCTCAGTAGTGGAGGCCATGGTTCCGAAGAAATGTTCCATGATCTTCTTGTCGCGATCGGGGTTGGTGGTGTTGACACCCGCCACTGGAATAACGAACGAAGCAGATTGCATGGCCTCTACCACGCTTTGCGCCTGCTGCGTACCGTTCACCTTCACTTCATTGAACGTGCCCGAAACTCCGACCTTCTCGGTGGTTTTGAAGGCGGTCCAGATCACTCGGGATGAATCGGCATTGTAGGTGTAGGTGCATGTTTGCTGTGCAGGGTCTGGAGCTGAGGTTTCCTCGTGGCTGTGCTGACCACCGCAAGATGCAAGTACAACAATGGATGAAAGCAAGAAGGCGTTTCTGTAGTAGGTCATTCTGTTTGTTTTAGGGCACCGAAATTCGCAATTAGTATCTGTTCGTGTTCCGAATATCCGCGCAATTTTTAAACCGAATTTTAATCTGAACCATCGGCTGCAACAATTGTTCTTAGTTAGAATTCGATTAATTTTGAAGCAAACAACGAAAGTTTATGTCAAAACTATCCAACGATTTCAACAAGTTGACCTTTGAGCAACGGATGGAGTTTCTGAAGAAGAACCGGATCCCTGAATCGGAAAGACGAATCAGACGCCCACGCCAAGGAGAGGACAGAAAGAAGGACTCGAAGTAGTCTCAGTTCTCTTCTTCGAAGTACAGTTTGTAGTACTTCCGCCCATCCGGCTCCTCGCCTTTCACGATCATGTCGCGGTTTCCGTGCACATATACGTGGAAGTTCTTATCCAATTTGATGACGCTTTTGAACACGCGCGACTGTTTCTGCACGGCCGTGTCTGAAATATCGAAGCCGTCCTGTAGCGTAATTTCCCTTTCGTTCTCGTAGTCGTTTCGGAACTGCTTGAACGCGCCTATCACCTCTGGATGCACAATGACCTCGGCCTCAAAATCGTGCATGTTGAAGGTTTCCTGCTCTTTGAAGAAGTGCATGCTGCGGTTGAGCAGATCGGCCTGATCGGCCCTATCCACATCAAACTGGCGCGGCAGTTCCTTGGTAATGAAACTTTTGGCCAATGCCATTACATTCTGCGTCTGGTAATAGGCATCCTGCCGCTGCTTCAGGTGTAGAAAATCATCAATCCAATACTGCGCTTCGGTTTGGCGGTTGGTATTATCTACCACAGCCACCAGATACCCATCGGCCTTATCGGTTTTGAAGATTAGGCAGCCTTTGTCCAACTTGTTGATGTTGGTGCCCATGTCGGTGTTAAGCACGAACCGCTCCCCGACCGGATTGACCTTGAGGAAGGTGTCCTTGGTCTCTGATTTGAACAGCCCTACGGCATCAATTAATTCATTCTGCAACAGGCAGTGTTTGAAATAGACGGTGTAGAATTCGCCCCCCTTTATTTTGGGGTGTGTGCTGCACTCGAAGAGGTACTTGGCCAGTTTTACCGACTGTTGGTGTAGCGCCTCGGGATTGTCGAAAATGGCGCTTACGTAGATGTAAACCTCGTTGAGTTCCAAGCTGCTTTCGTGGTAGAGTTGGTAGTACTCCTCTGTTTTGAGCGGTGCCTTGAAGTACGCTTGCAGCGCTTCGGTAACCTCCCATTGCAGCACCAGGGGCGCATCTGACAGTGCTACGCCTTCTTCCCTTGCCTTACTACCCACTCGGTGAACCGAAATATGCTCTATGCTGCCTAATGCGTTGTCGTCTGTCATGCCTTTGTTTTCCGGGGCGGAAGGTAATATGACCAGCTTCAAGTAGCAAGCCGCAAGCTTCGAATGGGAATCAGGGAATCATCAAATTGAATGGGTACTCGGAATTTGTAACTAGTGACTCGCAGCCTGTAGCGTGCCATAAATGATGTTCGTAATCTCTGAAATCCATTTCCGTGACTCTTTTGGTCATCGGCATTCTGTGTCAATTGAAACGCTTCCATTACTTTCAAGCGGTCTGAACCGCATCATTTATGACTCCAAACGCTGAACTTCTATCGCAGGCAAAAAAGTCGCTGACAGGTAAATGGGGCGTTGCCATTGCAACGTTTGTCGTTTATTTGATCCTTTCGGTTGCCTTGCAATCCATTCCCACATTGGGCATCATTGTGGGTCTTGTGCTGTCGGGCCCTTTTGCTTTGGGGCTTTGCATTTTCTCTGTGAACATTGCCCGTAACCGCGAAGCTCGGCTTGAACAGATGTTCGATGGTTTTAAAAACTGGGGAACCGCCATTGCCGCTTATCTACTTACAGCCGTGTTCGTGCTGCTTTGGTTGCTCTTGCTTATTGTGCCAGGCATTATTGCCGCATTGAGCTATTCGCTTACCCTTTACATTCTGGTAGATGAGCCCGAATTGGGTGCCTACGAGGCTATCGATAAAAGCAAAATGATGATGGACGGCTATAAGATTAAGTTGTTGGGTCTTACATTCATGTTCATTGGCATTTCCCTTCTGTGCGTGCTTACGTTAGGTATCGGTTTCCTTTGGGCAGGGCCTTGGATGCAGGTGACCATGGCCAAATTCTACGATGATGTGAAACGGGGTGCGCAGAATCGGAATTCGTAACTATTCCATCTGTTAATATTACCTTCCCAACCTAACCACTTTCGAAACGAAAGTTCCTGAGTTTGTAGTTACTTGTATATAGTAGGTTCCCGAAGAAGCTGGAAGAAGAACATTCTTGCCGTTGGAAACAGTTTCAGACATCACCTTGCCATTTGCGGAATAGATACGCACGGTGGCAGGTTGCGCACCGTTCGGTAAAGTGAAGTTGACAAAGCCGCTGCTTGGGTTCGGGTAAACGGAAATGCGTTTCGACTGTGTATTCAAGATGGAAGAGGTAATTCCTAGCCCGATGATGGAATCGGAGGCGACAAGCACGGGCGAATGGTCGGCCTGCAGGAACATTTGCTTGAACGCATCGATCTGCGAAGTGCTGTGATCGAACATTTCCTGCATCCATTTCTTTGGCGCTGCCAAATAGTAGAGCTTGGCATACACATTCAGCGTATCTGAAATACCTGAAACAGGAACATGATAATGCACTTGGTCGGTTCCGCTGCCTTCAAATCCATCGAAATTGAAATCGGGGTCTGATAAGGCCAGTCCCGCGATAAGCGTGGTATCGTAAACCGCATGCGAAGTGGAGAATCCGCGCGGCACCAACCGGTTATCCTTCAGCGGCACGTAAGCCCGTTCGAGCACAGTTGTGGGATCGAGATTCACATCGCCCATCACCATTTCGTAGATCTGTGCTTGAGACTGGCTATTGATAATGTTGTAATGCGGTTCGTAGGTTGCGTCCTCGCCTTGTATGGATTGATCGGCATTCATGACGCCCGAATGGAAAACCGTATCGCCCGATGTGTTCACAACTACGAACTCTACGAATGCGCGCCTACTCGGGTAACCCGAAGGAAACTTGTGGCCTGTGAGATTCTTCAACTGTAGATCGAAGAAGGCAGTATCTGCTGTAAGCGAGGTTGATTGAAGTTGCATTTGCACCGAATGCTGCTGCAGGTTGCGCATGGTCCGTTCAATGGTGCTATCGAAATGCGCTTCGTTCGCGCGGATGTCCAACGCTTCACGGTTTGCCTTCATCAACTTCAGCATAAAGGTGTTTCCACCAACAAGCTCGTGTTTTCCGTAAGGTGTTCGAGGTGAAAGGCTGAGGTAGTTGGCCGAAACCACCACAGGCTCGGTAACACGAGGCACATGGCATCCTTGGCAGGTAATGCCGTTCTGTTCATCATTATAAACTGAATTGAGCCATTCGTGGTACGTGGCCTGTTCTACAAACGAGGTGCCTGTTGATTGTCCATGCAGATCGACCGATTCGGTGATGAGCGTGTGGCAGCCCGCACAGAAACCCGAACGCGTTACATGTTCGCCTTTGAAAGGCGTTACAAGCACAAAATCCTGCATCGGTGCCTGCCAAGGCTTATCGTACGGGCCGTATTCGCGCATCAGCGTGTCGTAATAGAGTTCTCCACTGTGGTTGCTGCCGCTGTGGTCGGGCAATTGTTTGTGGCAGCCCATGCACGAAACGCCATCCTGCCCGAACGGATCGTTCTCCAGATCGGCCAAGGTGTAATGCCCTGCTCCATCCATATGATAGGAATAACGGCCCAACGGAGCGTGGCAACTGGTGCATTTATCTTGCAACTGCGTGGCATGCGATGGGTTGACCTGCGCTTCGTGGCTCATTTTGGCGCGGAAGAATGGATCGCGGCCCGAATTGGCCATCATAGTGGCGCGCCAAGTAGTTACCGGACTGATATCTTGCCCGTTGGCATCCACACTGGCGTGGCCCGTTTCATCGTAGCCGTGGCATCCATCGCAATTGCCCGATGCCATGAAGTGCTCGTTGATGTTCAGATTGAGACCAAGCGAATCGGCACGCAACGACTTCGGAAATCCAGGTTTTGAACTTCCATCCACCTCAAAGGCATCAAAACCGAGAAAGGCCGTGCAGGCACAGAATGCCAGTATTGCTGCTACGATCTTGAAGGTTGACTGCGTCACGCAGCAAATGTAACGAACACGAAACGGGTCATTTCCAACTTGGGCAGTCGAATTCGTCTGATGTGACAAGAGGTTGACCATCGGCCACCAAAAACTGTGCGCATTTGACCTCAACCTTTCCATGAACTGAACCCATATTGCCAAGAACCAATCGCAGATCCAAGTTGGAAGAACCAATAACAGATGAACGTTCCAAAGTGATGGTACCAAACGAAGCAGTGAGGAAAACCCGCTCGGCTGTCCGCGTTATCTGCATTGATCCAATATGATCGTTTGGAATGAGGCGGAAATCGGTGAATCCATCTCCACCATCGAAATAAGTGAGAACCGTGGTGCGGTTGATGGCAATGCCATGCGGTTTGGCAGAAGTATTGTCCGATCCGATCACTTCCATACGGAACTGCGGTTCGGTGAGTGTGTCCCAGACCAGGCCATCAACCTGCAACTCAATGGAAAAATCGCCTTGCAGACATTGCTGGATCAACTCAATGGCATTGGGTTCGTTGGGTGCGAAAGCCGTAAGCACCAACTGACCGCTATCCACTGCAACGTTTGCCGTTATTTCGTGGCGGTCCAACGCCCAAATGGAAGGACATTCGACCACTTCCTTCTGACAGGAAGCCAAAAGGAAAAGGAGGGTCACAAATGCCAACACACGCATGGGGCAAAGGTAGAGGTCAGCTTCCGATTCACACTTTTTAAGAAACGAAAACAACTGACGACAATACGCCTTGTACGATCGCGTTACCTTCGCCAACGTATGATCGAGCTTTCGGGAATCAGGAAATCCTATCCTATCGGCAACAGTCGATTGGAAGTGCTAAAGGGTATTGACCTCACCATCAACAAAGGTGAACTTGTGTCCATTATGGGTTCATCGGGTACTGGAAAATCGACCTTGCTGAACATTCTGGGCATTTTGGATAACTACGATTCGGGCTCGTACACGTTGGACGGGACGCTCATTAAGGACCTGAGCGAAACGAAGGCGGCTCAGTATCGGAACAAACTGCTGGGGTTTGTTTTCCAAAGCTTCAATCTGGTCAGTTTTAAAAATGCCATGGAGAATGTGGCCCTTCCACTCTACTATCAAGGTGTTGGCCGAAGAAAACGGAACGCTATTGCTTTGGAATATCTGGAACGTGTAGGATTGAAGGATTGGGCCGAACATCTGCCAAGCGAAATGAGCGGTGGGCAAAAACAGCGGGTGGCCATTGCACGTGCTTTGGTAACGCAACCAAAGGTCATTCTTGCCGATGAACCGACCGGAGCGTTGGACACCGTAACGTCAAATGAAGTGATGCAGATGCTGAAAGAGGTCAATGCCAGCGGCATGACGGTGGTGATCGTAACGCATGAAACGGACATTGCCGCGCAGACCGATCGCATCATCCGAATGAAGGATGGACTTATTGCGGATGAAGAATTCAGAAGTCAGAATTCAGGAGTTAGGAGATAGTAGATAGAAGTCAGGGGATGGATAGGGCACCAAGTAAAAGTTTCAAAGATCTGATCGTGTGGCAGAAAGCGCATCAGTTGACCCTGTTCACGTATCAGGTCACGGAAACATTTCCAAAAACTGAACAATTCGGACTGATCTCTCAAATGAGACGTGCTGCCACTTCCGTTGCAGCAAACATTGCTGAAGGCTATCGTAAAAGAAGTGCCGCAGACAAAGCGAGGTTCTTGAACATTTCTGAAGGCTCACTTGATGAACTCAAGTACTTCTTCATTTTGGCGAAAGACCTGTCATATATATCCGAGGAAAACCAAACTGAACTGGAACACAACTGCGATGAGGTTTCGAGGTTGTTGCATGCATACGCAAAGGCACTTCGCACTAATTCTAACTCCTAACTTCTATCTCCTATCTCCTTCATTCCAGATATACATGTTAGATACTGATAAGTGGCAGGAGATTTTTGAGACGATCGGCAAGAACAAGTTGCGGACGTTTCTGACCGCTTTCAGCGTGTTCTGGGGCATCTTCATGCTGATCATATTGCTTGGTTCGGGCAACGGGCTTCGGAATGGTTTCGAGGCCGAATTCAAGGAAGATGCCATCAACAGCATTTGGATCTATCAAGGACAGACCACATTACCTTACAAGGGAATGAAACCCGGTCGCTTCATTTCATTTACGGATGATGACCACGAGGCCATTGACCATGGCAGGGTTCAAGGCATTGAAAACGTGGCCTCAAGACTTTGGCTTCAGAGTAAGAACATGGTTTACGGGGATAAGAAAGGTAGCTATCAGATCATTGCCACGCATCCGGGTCAATTCTATGCAGAGAATGCCACCATGCTTACCGGACGATTTTTGAACGACATTGACATTAAGGAGCGCAGAAAGGTGATTGTGCTAGGCGAACCGGTGCAGAAAGAACTTTTTCCGAATGGCGACCATCTAGGAAAGGAACTGAAAGTGGGCGGCCTTTCGTTTACCGTGATCGGTTCCTTTAAAGATGGCGGTGGCGACCGTGACAACAGACGCGGTTACATACCCATGACGGTTGGGCAAATGGTGTTTGACCGTGGCCGGAATGTGCATGCCATGAGCATGACCATAGGAGATGCCACGCCAGAGGAAAGCCTGGTAATAGAACAGAAGCTACGCGACCGACTGGCAGCGTTGCATCAATTCTCTCCGGAAGACAAACGCGCTGTGTGGATTAACAACACCACCGATCAGTTTATGCAGGTGCTGAACGTACTGAATGCCATCAGCCTCTTCGTTTGGATCATTGGAATAGGCACCATCATTGCCGGTATTGTGGGCATTGGCAACATTATGATGATCGTGGTGAAGGAGCGCACACGCGAGATCGGCATACGCAAAGCGTTGGGCGCCACACCGTTCTCGGTAGTATCGCTCATCATCATGGAATCGGTTTTCATTACCAGCATTGCAGGCTACTTGGGGTTGGTGGCAGGTGTTTTTACGTTGGAGGCCGTAAGTGGTCTCATCGAAGACCCGGGAATTTTTCAAAACCCCGAGGTTGACCTGAAAACCGCCTGCATTGCAACGCTTGTATTGATCGTTGCCGGAACGTTGGCCGGCCTCTTCCCTGCCCTCAAGGCAGCATCCATCAGTCCCATTGAAGCTTTGAGAGACGAATGAGCATTCTTGACCTTGACAGATGGCGTGAGGTGTTCGACACGTTGAGTGCGAACAAGCTGCGTACCACGCTGACAGCGTTCGGGGTGCTGTGGGGCATCTTCATGCTCATTGTCATGTTGGGTGCGGGTTCCGGATTACAGAATGGCGTTACCAGCGAGTTTCAGGGCTTTGCAACCAATTCGCTGTACGTGTGGACGCAACGAACTACCAAACCATACAAAGGACTGCCCGAAGGCCGATGGTTCAACCTGAACAACGAAGACACCAAGGCACTGAAGGAACTGGTGCCAGAGATCGCGTACATAGCGCCACGCAACGAGGTTGGCGGCTGGCGTGGTTCGGCAAACGTGGTGCGTGGCATCCGCACGGCAGCCTTCGGCATAAAGGGCGATCACCCCGACATTGTTCACATACAACCTTTCAGTATGACGGACGGACGTTTTCTGAACCTGAAAGACTACAATGAAAAGCGCAAGGTGGCCGTGATCGGTGAAAAGGTGGTGAACGACCTGTATGATGCCGGAGAGGAAGTGATGGGCAGTCACATCCGCATCAATGGGGTTTATTTTACGGTAATTGGCACCTTCAAAACCATGAAAAGCGGTGGCGAGGCCGAAGATGATGCTCAGAGCATTTTCATTCCGCTCACCTCCTTTCAGCAGGCATTCAACTACGGAAATTGGGTGAGTTACTACGGTTTCATGCCCATAGAAGGCGTTTCGGTGAAGGAGATGGAGGAAAAGATCCTGAAGGTGCTGAAGGAACGCCATCGTGTGCACCCAGACGATGAATTCGCTTTCGGTGCCAACAACAACGAAGAGGATTTTCAGGAGTACGCCAGTGTGTTCAGTGGCATCAACTTCCTTATTTGGTTCGTAGGCACGCTGACGCTGGTGGCAGGCGTCATCGGCATAGGAAACATCATGCTGGTAATTGTGAAGGAACGCACCAAGGAGATCGGTATCAGACGCGCCATTGGTGCCAGTCCCATGAGCATTGTAAGTCAGATCGTACTGGAGGCGGTGGTGCTTACATCCATGGCCGGCTACATTGGCATTGTACTAGGTGTGTGGGTGGTGGAATGGGCCGGCCCGCTGATAGAGGACGAATCGTTCAAAAACCCGGAGGTGAACTTCCAGACCATCCTGATAGCGTTGGGAGTATTGATCGTTTCGGGCTGTTTTGCGGGTTTCATACCTGCCTACCGCGCGTTAGAAATAAAACCTGTGGAAGCACTTAGAACCGAGAATTGAAATTACAATGACAACTGGTTCTGATACCTGTATGACTGATACGAATTACGAATGCATACGGATATGCGGATCGGAAAACATTGAACCTTAAACATCAAACCTTTTACCCAATACCCTTTACCTTTAAATAAGACTATGAGATCATTTTTGAGAATACTGGTGATAGTGGCCATACTTGGCGGCTTCGGATATACGCTTTGGCATCTGTACGAGAAATCGCAAGAGGTGCCCGTGGTGTTTGAAACAACCAAGGCCTTCAAAACAGACATCATACGCAAAACGGTGGCAACAGGCACCATAAAGCCAAAGAAGGAAGTGGCCATAAAACCGCGGGTTTCGGGTATTATTGAGGCCGTTTATGTGGTTGAAGGCCAACGCGTAAGAACCGGTGACCCCATTGCCAAGGTGAAGATAGTGCCCGACATGGTAAGTCTTAACAATGCCAAGAACCGTGTGCAGATGGCCGAACTGGCGGTGCAGGATGCGCAACTCAACTTCGACCGTCAGAAACAACTGCTGGATAAGGGTGTGATCGCTGAAGCCGACTTTCAACCCGTACGCACATCACTTCTGAACGTGAAGCAGGAACTGGTGGCCGCTCAGAACAACCTTCAGTTGATAGAAGAGGGTGCCCTGAAGAACCAAGGAACGGCCAGCAACACACTCATACGCTCTACTGCCAACGGCATGGTGCTGGAAGTACCGCTGAAGGAAGGCAATTCGGTCATTGAGAGCAACACCTTCAATGAAGGAACCACCATTGCAACCATTGCCGACATGGGCGAAATGATATTTGAAGGAAAGCTTGATGAAAGCGAGGTGGGCAAGATAAAGGAAGGCATGGACCTACTTATTACTGTAGGGGCACTTGAGGGATACACCTTTATGGCCAAATTGGATCAGATATCTCCAAAAGGAACCGAGGAGAACGGTGCCATTCAGTTCAAAATAAAGGCGCAGGTGCAGTTGAAGGAAAATGCCTTCATACGCTCGGGCTACAGCGCCAATGCCGATATTGTGTTGGAGCGAAAGGACAGTGTGCTGGCCATACCCGAGGCATTGCTCGTTTTTGGCAACAACCCCGATTCAACCTTTGTGGAAGTGGAAACGCAGCCTCAAACCTTTGAGAAACGAAGCGTGAAGTTGGGGCTTTCTGACGGCATCAACATCGAAGTGGTCTCCGGAATAGATACTACAGATAGAATCAAGAAACCGATGTAGGTTCAATTGGCCAGAGTACCGCTTCGAAGTTCATTGAACCACTCCAAAGCGCTGGTCTCCGTCTCGAAAATGCGGATCGGATAACTATCCTTACGAATGCCATAATAGAATTTGGCCAAAAGGCGGTGCGCCAAGGTTTTAATGACGATAGCCTCTCCTTTCTTGCGACTCTCGAAATCCTCATTGCGGTAACTGCGTACGTCCAGGGTGACATGCGTTGTGGGATCAGGTACGATCATGTGGAATATCATTCTGCCCAACAGGTCTTCGCGGATGGAATTGTAATTCTCATCGGCCGACTCGGCACTAAACTCCACATCGGGATGGGTATAGGTGGTCACCAGATCGCCATCAAGAACAATGAGTGATGACTTGGTAACAACCTTTTTCATTCTATTGGCAGAGAATGGTTCTACAAGGCGGGTAAAGGCTGATCGGCTTTGCATGAAAACACATTTTAATCGATGATTTAGAGGTATTCATCGATTAAACATACTCATTCATCTTATATATTCAAACATTGAGAGTGACAAAATCATCACTCCGTGCTGCAACAATGTAATCCTGAAAAACAGGGGCCACAATTTGACTCAGTATGCTACGAAATGCACATTTCACTTGGTCATTACTGTTTTCTGCAGCGATTGACCTTTCCGTTACAATGGTTGAACTTTGCTATTATCGGTTTGCGCCTTGGTCAGAGGGTATTCCGCATCTCTTTTGCAGGCTTCCGCCTTACCCAGAACTACTGCCCGGCAAGGCAGATCCCATCCCCGAAACAACTATTCGCCCGGGTGGTACACGCGCTCGGCCATCTTCTCTATCGAAGCACGGTCAAGTGGCAACAAGCGGTATTCGTGGTTGGTGAAGGCTTCCATCTGGTCGTTATAGTGCGGACTCTCGGGCCTTGAGCTGGCACCGAAGGCATTGATGCTGCGGATCTCCGCCCCATCCTTACCGAACCGTGCTATCTGAATATAGCCATCACCGCTGGTCACCTTGTAAATGCCCTTCTTCTTGTCGTGCAGTTTGGTGTCGGTGGCACGCGGCACTTCGCGCAAACCGTGCGCAGGCAGACTCTTGTCGCCCCGCACCAGCCGTTGCACTTCGCCCAACGGAACTTCCAACGTACCATGGGTCTTCAGCAGCAATTTCTTCGCCTTGCGGATGGCATCAACGGCCATTTCCTCCGTCAATTTCTGCTCGCGTATCATCAGCAGCGCAAAAGGGCCGTTCACTTCCGTTTGCAGCAGGTCGTGCACCACCATGGCCATGGCCGCATCCATGTTATCGGCATTTCCCGCACGGTCCCATTGCTTCAGCTTACGAATGGCATCGGCAATGTCGGGGTACTTGGCCTCATCCAAGGTGAACATGGCCGCAAAATGATTCTCATACGTGCCGTTGGGGTGGTATTTCGTGTCGTGCTTAATGCGGTCGAGGTCTGGTTCGGTAAAAGCACCTTTGTGCTCGCCCATCAGGTGTTCAAAGCGTTCGCCACGGTTGTACATGAAGGTCTGAAGCCCGGGGAAATACTCATCCCAGTTGCAACTGTCGCCCGTGCATTTCAGCGGGGTGTTGTTGGCGTTGAAAACGTAGCCACACTCCGGGTTCTCCACATGCGGAAGCTGCTCGTAGGCAAGAATGTCGGTCCATTTGTAGTCCGAAGTGTTGGCCGTTATCGGTGCGCTCCAATTGAGCCGAGGGTTTCGCTTTGGCACTTTACCACCCGAATGCAGCATGATGTTTCCGTCCTTATCGGCATAAACCGTATTGAACAGCGGCACGGCCTGCATTTTCATCGCCTCTGTGAATTCACCGAAGTTCTTTGCCTTGTTCTGTTTGAACCATTGCTCGGTGGCCCTTATATCGCTGTAGGCCGGAAATCGGAAGCCCCACGAACCGTATTTGTTCTCGAAAACAGGGCCGTAAGCGCACCATTTCACCTTGCGGGATACGCCAATTTTCATTCCGGCCAGTTTCACTTTCAGCTTCACCTTGCGCACGTAGAAATCCTTCCAAACCCCGTCATACTTGTACTGGTTCTTGTTCTTCGGGTTGAGCTCCAGCTTATAGATGTCACCGAACTGGTGGTAGTTGAACGTGTGCGCCCAACCCAGATTCGGGTTCGAACCCACGAAAATGGTGCTGCCGCCTGGGAAGAGGCCGCCCACGCAATTCCAGCCCTCATCGCTCACCACGTGCGCCTCATACCATGCAAACCGTCCTTCAATGGGTTGGTGCGAATTGACCAGAAGATAAGAACGACCGTCATCCATCTTTTCGGGCGCCACCGCCAAGGCATTCGAGCCCGTTCCAGTGTGCATCTCGTTCGCACCGATGAATTCCTGAATGCGGTTCTCGTTCACGGCCTTCAGCGCCATGCCAAGCCCGGCCATCAGCGACACGCTCAAGGTGGAACTCTTCACCAGGTCTTTCACATCAGTGGGAAACAGCTTCTTGTGAAGGATCTCCTGCGGATGTTGGGCTGCATAATCGTTCAATCCTTGCGCATACCCTTGCAGCACCGCCCTGAACTCTGGCGAAAGGTCTTTCTCATACCGCGCTTCCACCAACGAATCGATGTTCAACAGCCGCAGCCCGAAATCGAAAAGCACTCCTTCCTTTCCGGTCACTTCGCCCAAACGTCCCTGACCGGCCAACACGGCATGCTGAATGTCAACGAAATTGTCTTCGGAATGCGCGTATGCCAATCCGTAGGCGGCCGCGGCATCCGTCTTGCCAAAAATGTGCGGCACACCGTACGTGTCGCGCACTATGGTCACATCCTTGGGGTTGATGGTTTGCGCCACGGCCATGTGGCTGGTAATCGCTACCGCCACCAAAGAGAATAGGGGTCTTCTCGTCATGTATTATTCGCTTTTTTCCTTCAGTTCTTCGCTGTGATAGCTGTATCGGCCCATGCCCTTGTTGGCCATTTGCCCAATGCTCAGTACGTACTCGGCCACGGCCATTCGGGTTTCCTCGCTCAGGTAGTTCTGTGGCGGCATTTCGGGGTAGTCATCCCGCTTCTTTACCGGATTGTTGATGTACTCTGCCAACCCTTTCGGATTATCCTTATACAGTGCCTGAATGACCTGCACCGGAGGCCCGATCATGTTGATGTCGTACGCGTGGCAACCGCTGCATACGCCATAGAACGCCAGTTTGCCCTTTTCCATCGTTTCCAATTCCAACGGCTTGTAAGGCTCTGGCAGCAGATAACTCTTGATGCTGCTGGTGCTTGGAGCATCGCACTGCGTAAAATGCCCCAACCCGAAGCTGGTGTATGCCTGAGGATTGCGGATGCAGCCCGTGCTTTTTCCATTTCCTATCAGGTCTGGGCCTGTCTTTTTCAATTGTGTGGCCATGGCCAACTTCACATCGTCAACAGGGTCGCTGCCATTGTTCATCATCACGTTGTCCAGAATCACCACATGTTCCGGTGTAGGGTCCACTTCCGCGTCTTTCGATATCTGTGCCCCGAAACTCAGGTCCGACACTACAACTCCCACGTTGTTGTTCCCTGCAATGATGTTGTTCTCAATGTATACGCTATCGGCCGCCATTACAATGATGCCCGTTCCTCTCGGCAATGATGCCACCAACGAACCTTCCTGCCCGAAATTCACGTGGTTGTTGTTCATCACAAAGTTGTTTCTGATGATGACGTGCTTGCAGGTTTTGATCGGCAGCCCGGGTGTAATGAAGGTCAGAATGCCACCGGTGTTGTCATGTATGTAATTGTCTTCCACCAGCGCATATCGGCAGTTTTCTATTTCAATGCCTGCCACCGAATTGAAAACTTCGTTGTTACGCACATCAATGTTGTCGCACATGCCCACGTAAATGGCCGCATCCTCAATGCCCGAAAGCACATTATGGCTCACCAAACCATTCTTTCCGAATTCGGGAAAAATGCCGTAGACGCCTGTATCGAACACCCAGTTGTTACGGATCACGAAGTTGTTGCCCGCCTGTCCCATGATGCCGTTGCCCTTGTAGTTCATGATCTTCATATTCTCGATCAGAACACCGTTGCCCGAATACAGGATCGCATCGTTCAATTCGCCCTTACCGTCAAGCGTGGCCCATTCGCCATCTTCACGCACCCCTTGTACCGAAATATCATCCTTGTCGATGTAAACTGTTTCGTGGTACGTTCCAGGGTAAATACGGATCAGGTCACCGGGGTTCGCTTTTCCTACCGCTTCCTGAATCGATTCTCCGTCTTTCACCTCAATGATCTGTCCGCGGAAAAAACTTGCTACTTCGCCACTTCCTTGGAGTGAATCGGGCACCGAACTGAGCGGAGAACCGTACGGCAATGCTGGGGTAGATCCCTTACCGCCCAAAAAGCGGCTTCCCAAAAAGACCCCAAGCCCGAAAACGGCCAACGACAATAGAATGACAACTCCTTTTTTCATACTGATGGTTTTGTGTTTGATGCAATAGTGGGTAAGCCTGATGGCACCTGCTTAGGTATCATCGGCATGAATGATTCATCTGTCAATGTTTGCAGGAATGCAACCAACAGGTCCAGTTCGTGGTCGGTCAGTTCAGGTTCCCAAATGTGCCAGTGCAGTATCAGTTTTTCACCTTCAGGTACGGCATGGCCACGGCCTTGTGTGTAGAATCCTACCGTTTCGCGAAGCGTGCTGAACCGTCCAGAGTGCATGTAAGGAGCGGTTTGGGCCACATTCCTTAGGCTTGGCACTTTGAACCCCGCACGTTGAGAAGCATCGCCAGTTACGCCCTGCGCCCCGATGTCAAGCGGTTTTCCGTCTGGTTCGGGCGTGCCAAGTACGGCTATCTGTTGGTTGGTGAACAACGGTGGCGTGTGGCATTCGGCACAGCGTGCCACAAACGATCGGAACACGTTCATGCCTTCGATCTCCTGTTCGTTCAATGCTTCGTGAAATCCGTGGGCATATTGGTCGTAGCGGCTGTTCAGCGAAACCAGCGAGCATTCGAACGCAGCTATGGCGGTGTAAACCTCCGTGTCAGATATGGTTTCGTCCGCATTTCGCCCGAATGCCTTTGCGAAAAGCTGTCTGTAAGTGTTGTTTTCGTTCAATCGTTCCAACATCGATTCGGGTGTCGTACCCATTTCATGTTCCGAATACAGCGGACCTTTCATCTGTTCCTCCAACAAATTGGCACGTCCGTCCCAAAAGAATCGGTTCATATAGGCAACGTTCCAAAGTGAAGGAGCCGAACGACTGACCACATTTCCGTGGATGCCAACGCTTTGCGCCTTTCCGTCAGAAAATCCCTTTTTGGGATCGTGGCAGCTGGCACACGAAACAGTTCCATCTTCCGAAAGGATCGGGTCGAAGAACAGATACCGTCCAAGGTCTGTCTGTTGCGGACTGAATCCATCGCGTACCTCGGGCAAGGCCGTTTTCAAGCCGCCAACTCCCTTTTCCTCCAACGATGCGTACATCTGGTACATGTTTCGCGATTCGCAGGTGTTGCCATCGGTCAGTTCAAATCCGGGCGGACAATTGCAGTTGAGTTCAAAACCTTGTGGTTCAATTCCGTTTGTATACAATAGCTGCATTTCCGCACTCGGCCGCAGTTGCAGGAATGTGAATCCCACTGCAAGCAATGCAACTATGCCGGTTATCAGTTTCAATTGCCAGCCTTCTGCAACGAATTGATGTATGCAACGATGTCCTTCATGGCCTGTTCATCTTGCACGGTCATGGCCATCTGGCGCATTTGCAGTCCGGCCACATCGCCTTCGGCCTGTCCGCGCGTTCCGTGCTTGAACTGTATAAGTTGTTCCAAAAGGTACCAGTCGTTGTTTATAAGCAGCGATGGTGCTTTCAGCGATTCGTTGCCTTTTGCATCGCTTCCATGGCAAGCTGCACATACCATGCTGTATTGCTGTTTACCTGTTTCAGCAGAGCCTTCTACGGTCGGTTCTGAGGCTTTTGCTGGCAGCGAATGAAGATAAGCTGCCAGTGCGGGAATCTCTTCCTCCGTCAGAGCTGCAGCCATTGGTGCCATTTGAGTACCTGGTATGTGGTTGGGGTCTGTTCCTCTTACCCCCGAGCGGTAATTCTTCAATTGCGTTTCGATGTACCACGCTTCCTGACCGGCCAACGCTGGCGCATTCAGCGCTTTCATTCCTTCCGCATTTGCACCGTGGCATGCCGTGCAGACCGTTTTGAATTTCTGTTTCGCAGCCGAGTGGTCAACGGTTTCAACCGTCTGTGTACCGGGAGGTGCTGACTGCTCACTCTTGTCGCCACACGAGAAGACTGCAATGGCAATTACGGAAGCGAAGAGGAATTGCTGAAATCGGAACATGGCGCAAATCAAGCGCCTGTTTAGATACGCGCACGGTCTATGTGGCGAGTTGCAAGCCTATGTGATGAGTTGCACGTGCGGTTGTCCTTACGAAGCGTGGCGCTCCGCCACACGGTCGTTGAATTCGGTAAGGAAACTCCTTGAAACGGGAACCTGCATCTCTGTTCCCTTCACACGCAATTGGTAACCCTGCGCGTTTCCGCTCACGTCCTCCACCATGTCCACATTCACCAGATAAGCGCGGTGAACCCGCAACAGAGATGAGTTTTCGGGCAAAGCATCCTCCACCGCCTTCAATGCAATTCGTTTCAACGACCGTTCAAGTTTCCCTTGTTTCTCAGAATAGATTTCCACGTAATTGCCACTTGCCATGATGAATACCGTCTGCGTGGGGTCGATCTCAACCTCATCATATTGACTCTCCACATGGATCGTTTTCGGCAACGCCTTCTTCTTAGGTCTCGCACGATTCTGTCGCTCCGTTTTCCGAAGGAAGAGCTGAACGATCTCCGCTTTGGCTTCGTTCGTACGTATAAGGTAACCGATGTTCAGCCATGTCAGCACGCCTAATATCACGAACCCGATCTTAAACGTGTTGGAAACGTCTGAGACAAGGATGGATAGGTTCAAACCATGTTCGCCTTCGTAAAACACCGGCCGCAGGGTGGAATTAATGATGCCGACCATGAGAAAAAGCCCAGAATAAAGCAGTAGTTCTCGGCCAACCGTCCAGTTGTCAACCAGTTTGGAATTCTTGGTCAGTTCTACGAATAGTCCGAAGTACACAAGAAACGAAAGACCCGCAATTAGGCCGTAGCCAAGCGTTACCCAAAGCACCCCGAATTTAACTCCATTGCTAATGCCTATGGGGTCAAGACCATAGAGGAATATGAAGGTGAAAGCGGCAATGGCCAATGCCAATTTGGCGTTGCGCCCGTAGCCGTAGCTGAAAGGGTATGTCTGTTTGAAAAACGCTATCATGAAAAAAGCCCCGCAAACATAGCGTTTGCGGGGCTTTTCTGCGGTCCGGACGGGAGATGAACCTGCGTTGTATGTCATTGTTTTTCAATAATTTACAGGTTTCTTCAAATTGAGGTCACCTAATGGGTCACCTTTTTAGAAGTTCGGAACCAAGTTGTAAAGCCCGTTACCGACCCGTTTAGCTTCTGCATTCAAAGTACGGTATTTACCCAATTCATTGCAAGGATAATCGGTCAAAGGTTTGGCATAACCTGAGGTGATCATCAACTCATTTATACAACTACCATCAGGAAGGAAGGCGTATGCCAAATGACGGCCATAGAAGTCGATTTTAGAGACTTTCTCCTGTCTGATGTGTATTGTGCTGCCAATGGGAGCCAAAGCAGCTAAGAAGCGCATGGATTGAATGCCGAGTTTGATGAGATACTGACCTGCTAAACGGGTAATCTGCTCGTCTTTTTTGAGCTTTCTACAGCGTTTTATCTCTGGGGCATCAATTCCGTACAAACGAATTTCAATCACATCATGTGAAAACTTATGACGAACTATCATTCCATCACCATCAACCACTTTCAAAACCGTGTAAATACCGTCAATTCTTGTCATTTCTAAACAAATGTAATGTATTGAAAATAAGCAACTTACGGTTAAAAATACGTATCTTTACTGGGGATTGGGAGTCCAATTCTCAAGTGTAAAACCAGTAATTAACTAAATACAAATACAATGGCTAAACAGGTAGGTTTACTAAGGTACAGCGGTACTATGGGTGGTGTGAGCCACTTCAAAATGAAAGGTTTGGATGGCGACTTTGCTCGATTGGCGGGAGGCCCATCTAAAGAACAGATTGATACAGCCCCAGAGTTTGCGAGGACGAGGGAAAACATGAGTGAGTTTGGAGGAAGCGCAGCCAATGCGAAGGCATTGCGAGTTGGTCTTGCTTCGTTGCTTGGAACAATGGGCGATCCTCAATTAGCTGGAAGGCTGACAAAGGTTTTCAAAGAGATCAACCTTGCGGGTATGGGGCAAAGAGGTCAACGACCAATTGAGCTTACGAACAATGGTTACAAATTGGAAGGGTTCAACTTTGACCGTAATATTCCGTTTGATAGTGTGTTCAACGCAGGTTACACGGTTTCACCTGCCGTAACTCGTGACAGTTCCGACATTACGGTTGACCCGTTCAACCCGATTGACTTGGTGCATGCTCCATCAGGATCAACACATTTTAGGTTGATCAACGCAATTGTAGTCGTCTCCAACTACAAGTACAATCTAATTTCTAAGAAGTATGAGCCGACCGATACCGCAAACAACAGTTTGAGTGCGGTAGAGTACTCGAGTTATTTGCCGGTTGATGTGGCAATTCCAACACCTACCGTGTTGACTGCAACGTTGCCAGGTGCTCCAACACTGGGTACTGATGTCAGCGTTGTTCAGTGCGTAGGGGTTGAGTTTTATCAGGAAGTAGGAGGTAACTATTACCTACTCTCTTCCGACAATGCTATGAAAGTTGAGTTGACCTTCTAAGGTTCAATTTGAGTTGTTCGGTGATAGGAAGCCCTGCGAAAGTGGGGCTTTCTTGTTTTCATACAATTAGTGCAATCATCCCTTAAATATCCTGCGGAGAGATTGGGGAGAAACCCGAAGCAGAAAATTAGAGTTTGGCTTAAAATACGGCTTGAGCAACCAATAAAGCCTTGGCGTGGATGGGGCAAGGTTTTGGATATGAAAATACTACCCGTAGGGTGGAGATTTTCCTATTCAAACCCGCAGGGCTTGACCTTGCGTGCGGTGGGAGGGGCTTATCTTGCGACAAGACGAATTTTAATGGGAACGGTCGAGTGGAAGGCAAAACTGACGGATAATGAGGCTTCGCGGGCATGTTCCTTTCCGCTATAGGTGCGGTGGGTTTCTTTACACAGGTAAAACAGCCTTGAGCAAAAGAGGTATCGTTACTGACATACACCTGCACGGAGATACTGAACTTTCGGTTTACCACTGAGGTTTCATGCGAGCCGCCTGCGAGCGGAGCGAGGGTGGTGGAAGCGAGTGCCCGATTTTATGAGGGCTGCTAACACCAACCGATGTCGGCAGGGCTGGCGAAGTTTTTGCCTATTGGGTCGGGAAGAACAAGCTCTGTGATTGAGGTAAGTATTGGACAAATCAGGTCGGGTAATGGAGGTTGCTGGCCAATGACTTGCTGAACAGAACAGTGCTTGTGTGCGGTGCTAAAAGCGGTGCTTGAATGGACGCAAGGGAATGAGAGCATGGCTTTTGTCACATGGGGATACGCAATAAACTATGACAGCCCTATCAGCCCGAGCGACCCGCAGGCGAGCAAAAACAATAAGCTGCGACAGACCCCCTGTTCAATCTTTTGGTGACCAATAGGAACTCCTTTATGGGGTCAGGGGGGATGAAATAGCAGCGGGTGAGGACTGAAGGAGGCGTGTGTAACAGACCAAGTGGACGGACTTACTTTGAGCACCAACCGGAGCACAAAAAGTATGGACGGTAACGGTAGAAACAAGGGCGACCAACGGGAGCTTGTATCACCCTTGTTTGTATGGTTCTGTGGAACAAAGACGAAAGAGGAACGAACACCTATTTACCTGTGTTTGACCTGCTGATTGCCCTTCGAGGGCATGAAGCAGGGCAATGGCTGTGCGGTGGGAATTTTCGTATCTTTATAGAGAAAGTCAGGCAACTTTTCAAAGAAAAGTCAACGACTTTCGAGACAAAAGGTCAGAACTTTTGAAAGAAAAGTTTGCAACTTTTAAAAGAAATTCGAGTAATATTGCGCTCGAATTAGGAGTGAGGGTTCTTTCAGTATTGCAACAAAAACGGTAAAATACCGTTATAAATACAGCCAAAGGGGTTGTCTTGTCATCAAAATTCGCTTCATGCGGTGGTTGCCAGTATTGGCACGGGGGCAAGAGAACCTTTTGGTATTTTTAAACAGGCCATCTTCGGATGGCTTTGTTGTTTACAGGACTATAGTTTGAACTCAGAGGCTTTCTCCAGTTCAAAGGGATTTCCCCTCCAATAGTAGTTTTTCATCTCCTCATAGTTGTCGAAGTCGTACAGGTCTATTATCAAACTGTATTTGTCCTGTAGTGCCTTAAAGAACCGACCTTCTCCTTTTGTGATGTATCGCTGCAATGCCCAGATCATGTAGTCAACCACACTCATTTCGGGATACTCGCTGCTTTTGACAATATCATACTGATAGGTGAGATTCTTGTCTTTCCCTTGTTTCTTAATGGCCTGTTCAATTGTATTGTGAGCAATACGAACTCCTATTAGGGGTCAGGGGGGATGAGAAAGCAGCGAGTGAGGACTGAAAGAGGCGTGTGAAACGGACCAAGTGAACGGACTTACTTTGAGCACCAACCGGAGCACAAAAAGTATGGACGGGAACGGTGGAAACAAGGGCAACCGTAGGGCGCTTGTATCACCCTTGTTTGCATGGTTCTGTGGAACAAAGACGAAAGAGGAACGAACACCTTATAACCTGTGTTTGACCTGCTGATTGCCCTTCGAGGGCATGAGGCAGGGCAAGGATTGTGCGGTGGGTTATTCTCCTTCCCCGTTGGATGAAAGAACAATGAGGTCGAAATACATGAGGCGTGTCTTCAACTCTCTTTCGGCAGGTAAGCCCGTGTATGCTCTTTCCTGTTCTTCTGTGGTGAATAGGAAGATGAAGTCGTTTTTAGAATAGAAGGCCAGAGGTCCTTCTTCATTGTAGGCATCAACTACTACAAAACGGCATCCAGTCTTATTGTTCGGGTCAATGAACCACGTCTTGATAAAATCCATGAGGTCTTTACCGATACGCTTCCGTTTGTAATCCTTGTTCACTCCCAATCGTCCGATTAGCACCGCAGGGTAACTTCTGAAACGCTTCGGTTCTGGAATGGCTTTGCTGACCTTCTTCTTAGGGCCACTTGTAAGGAAATTGGCTTTGATACTATCGTTGGCCACAGTGAATGCACAAACGATAACAGATGGGTCTTTATCAAGAAGGAAGCAATATGATTTACCTAATAGCTCTTGACGGTAGTTGAGAGCATCATTGGTAAAGAAGTCATTCAAGTCAGCATTGTCGCAATCGAACTGCTGACAATTTTTCAGGATCTCCTCTGTGAGTTCATAGAAAGTACATTCTTCTAATAGAAAACTCACTCTACGGAATTAGGGGGGTAATAAGGGATTACCGCAATTTGGACTTAGCCAAAATAGCGTTCGTGACTTTCACCTGATTGGCAAACTTCACGGTACCACGATTTGCAGCAGCTTGCTCAGCTTTCTTTACGAAAGCCGCTGCCTGTTCGTTCTGAAGTGTCGGTATGCTCTTAATTGCAATAGCCATGATTACTTTCTATAGTGCAAAGGAAATGATTTCTTTCAATACTATCTGTAACAGCATTTCCATTACCTATTCCTTTACCATTTGAACGACTATAGTACAAAAATGTTGCCGTTACTCACTACAACAGCATCAGTATTAGGTGATTTAACAGGTCAAGCAAGAATACGATCAATGATCATTCCAATATATGCGCTTTCACCTTGACTTGCATTCTGACCTATTTCAAAAACATTCAATGAGTTGGCGTATTCCGTCAACGAGACCGATTGGTCTCTTGTCCAACGGTCCATACCTGACTGAAGGAATGTAGAAGGTGCGAGGATTATAGAATTGAGGACAATGCCTTGGAGTTCCTCTCGTGCTTCTAAATCCTTGATGCGCTTATGAAGCTGAATACGGTCGCTGTCAAATCCATTGGCCTCATTTCTTAATCCGTGCGGGTCGATGAAAGTCAGGTACTGCTTGTTGCTGTTTTTTATCCAAAGCATAAAATCGGGATAAAAGCCGCCTGCGGCTGAGAAGTAGAACCCAAAGCCCTTGCCTCTGCTTGCATTTCGTAGAAGGTAAAATTCGTGATCCGTGTACTTCCCTTGACCCCTGGCAGCGGTAATGTGGGTTTGAAGGTTCTCAACGAATTTGTATTCACTTTCATTCAGCCCTTTAGGGGTGATGGAAGTAATTTGACGGATGGATTGGTGATCAACGTCTTTCAATAAAGGTTGGAATAAGTGGTTTTCAAACCACGCATTCAGAAGAGTTCCATTGTTCTTCATATTGACAGGATAGGTTGCATCATGCAACACCTGCTCAATTCTATCCAACGTTGCTTGGATGTTCGGTAACTCATTCCCTTCATTATCTGTAATGTCTACTTCCATTCTGTAGTCTATTCCTACAAAAGCGTCATCATCAGATGTTATTGTTCTTGCTTCAAGTTTATCTGCTTCATACACTCTCAGATGTGCATTGTAAAACTTGTCCGTGTAACGCTTGAGAAGGGTCAAAACAATCTTATTCAGCTTGTCGATGTCTGAGTATTGATTGATCCTGAAAGGTTGCTCTGCGGTAATTTTATAGGAAATTCCATCAAGCAAATTGGTCAATGTATCATGATCGATGCGAAGGTTGTAGTACCCTTTGACCCGTTTGTAAGCGAGCAACTTCAGGTACAGATCACCGAAATCAATGAAAGACAGGAATGGACGAATATCAAGCTCAACGGCAGCTACATCTGTATCCGTAGCATTTGAACCGGAACGGTAAGTGATGCGACCAATTGAAAGATCCAATGACACCTTAACATCGGTATCAGCGACCAGCTGGATTATTTCTTGAGTGTTGTAAGCAGGGATGTTTTCTTTTTTGGTCAGTGTGACCAATTGCAAGTCATTGAGATTTGAACCGTAATCAGATATGATCTTCGCTGGTACTTGAATTTCACGTCTGATGACCTTAATGCCTTCCCGCTCAAGATCTTCACGGAACTTCTTCATGTAATCGGCATTCAGACCAAATATGTTGAGCGTTTCAACGATACCGATGTGGCCTGGTCCTTCACCAGATGTTCGTTTGAGTGATTGTTCCTTTCCTCTTAATCTTACCCCACGGCCAAAAAGCTGAATGATCTGTGCTCCTTCTGATCTACCAAAGTTGATAAGGCCGATGCTTGATACACGGTAGTTGTTCCAACCTTCAATGAATTTCTTAGCGCCAATTAGGATGTTTATCGGGCTTTTGACCTTGTCATGTAACGAAGGGAACAATGGTTCACTGAATGCGTCACGCTTGAAAGTGAACTGGTCTTCAAACTTGGTTTTGAAGGGACTTGTTTCCCCAATGTAGATCAGCGCAAAGTAATCCTCTGCATTGTGAACCTTTAAGGCTATCTCTCCTTCTGCTTTGCTAATGGTATGCAACTCTATCTCGTCAGGGGTTTCGGTATGACACACCGACAAAAGCATCTGATGGTAGAGTTCCGATGGTGTTCGGAACCTACTTGTAAGCCAATGTAACCTGCTTGCGTAGTCGGAGGAATATGTATTGGTACCTGCAAGGATTTCGGCAATCCAACTTTCATACTGAGAACGGTTACCAAGCAGATCGTTGAAGAATTGAACCAATACTTCTACGTCTGTAACCGTTGCCTCAACTTCCTCTATCTCTGTTTTGCCAGAAGGTTTGTTTACAACGGTACTACCTACGAAAACAAGTAACGGGTCTTCAATCAGAAACACATCGTGCAGTTCTGTTTTATGGGCTGGGTGGGCATAGAACAACTTCTGTTGTGTGAACAGCAACGTGTTAAGCAACAGATACTTACGCTTGTCAACTACGGTAGTGATGTTGCGGTTCTCCGTAATGTTGTGTATCCAGTAATCTTTGCCATAACCGTCTCTGTAGAAATGACGGTATGAATAATCAAAAACAATCGACTTGGAGTAGTCATTCTTCAGGTCTTTGTTGCTGATCTGGCCAAAAGTGGCTGAATATTCAAACGTGAAGCCACGGTAACCCATCTTCTCACGCATGGTACGCCAAACGCTTTCCTCCTTCACGCTACCCTTGTGACCTTCATCCACAAATACACCGTTGCGCTGATCCAACTCATCCACACCAATTGTCACGCCTTCGCCTGCTTTGAACTCCCTGATCTTGTGAATGTCTATGGCTTTAACCCTATCACCTGATCTGTCTTCCAAGTACCGAATGGCTTCAATACCACTCTTTTCCAGTTCTTCCAAGTGCTGAGTGCTGAGATAATCTGAAGGTGTAAGCACCAGAAGATTATTAATGTCAGAACAGTAGTGACGGTATTGAAGGATATTGAAGTGCAGAAGGAGCGTTTTGCCTGATCCTGTTGCCATCCAAAAAGCAAGCGTGTTCAGCTGATCTGCCTCAAAGTCCGGTATACGGGATATTCCTTGCCGTCTGCATAACTCTTGTTTGAACTCGTTCAACTTCTCACACAGATCATGCTTGTCCTCAAAATACCTGTGCAGGTAGTACTCGGTAAAGAGCAAAGCGAAATACTGAAAGTACTTGAGGTTGATCCTTGGGCTGCGGTGTGCGTTTATGGCATTCAGGTGTTGGATGATGTGATCATCATAATCCTTGAGGTCATTACTGCTAAAACGCACCTTGTCGGCAATAATCTGATAGAAGATGCTGCTATCTGCGGTGTCGGCTTTCAGCTCCTGATCTGCAAACTGCGCCTGTATCTTCTCAAACTTATCGAACCCAAACTGCTGGAGAAGGAACTGAAACAGAACCAGTTGATTACCGATGGAAGCAGGTGAGCTGGTAGGCATTTAGTTGTTGGGTTTGATCAGGTTTGGCACCATGGTGCAATAGCGTTTATCGTTATCCCGACAGTTTGTCGTGATTTGTGTCGGGATAAGCTTATATGTAAGGTTATTGGTCATGTATCGAGACAGAATGTCGTGATCTATGTCGCAATTATTTCATAGTACGTGCTTGGACCAGCACCTTTCCGTTCAATCAACTTGGCCTCTACCATCTTGGTGAGATGACGTTCGGCTGTCTTGGCATTTAGGCCAAAATGACCTTCATACTCTCTACGTTTAACGGTTCTTTGCTGCTTCACGAACTCATAACCTTTTAACTCGTCTTCAGTTAGAAGCGACAGGCCCGGCAATCCCGACACCAGTGGTACGCTCTCGAGACTACGAGGGAATATGAGTGACAGATGTGGCTTGGTAAACACGTAGGTCGGCAATGGCAGACCGTGGGTCTCATTCAAAGAACGAAGCAACTTCATGCCAAAGCCCTTTTCCTCCATATAATCCATCTTACTGAAGATGAACGTGATGATCGGGTTTCTGCTGAGTGATGGTGCACGGAAGGTGTTCAATTGTTCCAATGAAATGGCGGGTAACGGTGCGCCTGGGCTTTTCACAATGATCTTGTCGTTATCAATCTCCAAGTGGCATTTGGCCTCTTCCATCTCATAGTCACGATGCACAATGGCATTTACAACGGCCTCTCTGAGCACATCTATCGGAAAAGCTGGAACATCCTTCCGTTTGAACGAACTGGTGTCCATGCTCAACGGAAGCGCCTTTTTCAGCCATTTCTCCACAGCATCGGGCACCAGCACCAATGGTTCCTCAAAATCCTGTGGTTCTATTTCATGATCACCATAATCAACATGCGCTTTCAGAACGGCCTGCTTGTACTTTGAGCGTGGGTTCTTGCCAAACAGCAGAACACCGACCATGGTTGGGCGGTAAACCTGCGCTTTCTGATCCAGTTCAAGTATGCCAACATCTGCCAAGTAATCATGGAAGTCTGCGCTGTTCGGGTCATAATCAAGATTTGCCTCTGTGATGAAATGCTGTAAGGCCACATCCGAAAGTTTGCCGAGGTCGTAGTTCGGCACAACCTTCTTCAGTTTCGGTTCTTTGGTCTCTTTCTTGGCAATACGTGCACGCTCGTGCGCCTTTTCCAAAAACTTGGTATTGGCCTGTTCTATCCGTTCCTGCAATTCACGGTCAAACATCTTCACTGACCCACCGTTTTCTTCAATGTATCTGATACCATCACCAGCCACGGTAGGGTCTGGGTCTTCAATGCCCACATACACGGTTTTTATGCGGGCGCTTGAAACATGGCGGCAACAGCCCCTTTTGGGCGGATTACGCTTTACGCAAGGTTCGAGGGTGGAGTAGAGAACTGCTTCGCTCAGATCACGGTTCACGCATTTGCGCTCAATGAGCACATACTCTGCATGGTTACCATGGCGGAGTTCTCCACGGTGGGCAGTAATGTATTCTCCATCAGGGAATACAAGTACCGCACCCACCTTTGGGTTGGGCTTGCCATCGGCACGTGGCTCATCCTCAGAGTTCATCATCTCCTCAATGGCCAGCTCCATGTAGAACCTGTGATCTTTCATTTCCTGCTTCTTAGCCATCTGTACCCTCAAACATCAGCCGTTTGAACTCATCTTCTGTGCTGGCAGCGCCAAAAGCGTTGTCTGCGTTGCAGTAGGTACGGGCGTCTTCAGAATACCACTCCTGCTGCCGTATGTGATCTCTTTCTACTGCAAGGTCCAATGCATCATCATAATTGCGCCATACGATTACAAACTGCTGCTTGCCTTTTATGCCTGTAACTACCCGATAGGTTCTGTTCTGATGGGTAAACGAATGAATGCGTCTGACCTTGATGCCCAATAAAAAGTTGAAGGTGGTGAGCAGATCAATGTTGGTGGGCTTTCGCTCGTTCAACTCTACGATGTCCATACCGTAAGATGTTGGGGTTTGAAATTGACTGACGGTCAGAAGCGACCTGGACGTTTCGGTAGCACTATGTAAATTATATCTAAAGACTGAAGCATCGGATAAATCTAAAACCTGACTATTTGTATTTACACCAGGCTGATCAGCGTTATCCGGGAACACAATATTGTTGAGAGCATCTTCATACTGTTCCAACTTGATGTAATTAAAACAGTGAGAAGTGCCATCTGTTGATTGAGGCTTACCCTTCTTCCAATCTTTAGAATATGTGACCTTCTGAAGCCTTGGCTTTGTGATGGTGTCGGAGTAACGACCCATCTCAACTAAGATGTACTTTCGATTACCTGATTTGCGATTGAGGTTAAGAATTGCATGGCCTGTTGTTCCTGACCCTGCGAAGTAATCAAGCACGTATGTGTTGTCTTCAATAGTATCAATTCCGAGCAATTCTTCATACAAGGAAACGGGATGGCAGTACGGGAATTTCAGCCCTAACTTGTCAGTATAGGATTTGCCCTTTTTTCCATCGGCAATTAACGATGCAAATTGCCGCTGCGTGTCTTCCGATAAGACTTTCTTTTCACGAGGTTGAGTTGTTTCGTCACTGCCAAACAAAATTTTAACTGATTCCCCCACAGTTTGCCAGTACGTAGATAGATTACGTTCCAGAGCCGTTGGTTTGAGTTGAACGTAAAACCAACAAGGATGAATTTACTGCATTTTATTGATGAGTATCCGAC
>Ga0172367_10001929_pt1 | contig 29270 bp, 18 predicted proteins | sample Lak10m_FD_114542 | JGI IMG/M metagenome (GOLD analysis project Ga0172367, IMG submission 114542) | Freshwater microbial communities from Kabuno Bay, South-Kivu, Congo - kab_022012_10m | ecosystem: Environmental > Aquatic > Freshwater > Lake | place: Democratic Republic of the Congo: South-Kivu...
AGAAGCAGAATGTAGAGGATATGCCGACAATCGGTATGATGCTTTGCTTGATATCTATGAGCCCGGTGCTACAGTCGCACATTTGAATCCGGTTTTTGACAAATTACGTGATGCAACTTCAATCATCGTGCAAGCGATTGAGCCTGTAAAGCATACCGTCAATGATGCTCCCATGAGACAGCATTTTCCGGGTGATGCACAAATGGCATTTTCGAAATTCATTGCCGGAAAAATGGGATTTGATTTTTCCCATGGCAGAATGGATCTCACTGCACATCCTTTTTGTACATCATTCACTCAGCATGATGTTCGCTTGACGACTAGAATCAATGAACAAGATTTGTCTTCATGTCTTTATGGCGTGATTCATGAGACGGGTCATGGACTGTATGAGCAAGGTTTTCCTCTGGAATATGCTCGAACATTTGCTGCGGAAGGTGCATCCATTGGAATGCATGAATCACAGTCATTGCTTTGGGAAACAATCATCACAAGAACTGAAGAATTCTGGGAATTTGCATTACCACATTTTGCAAAGTTTTTCCCTGAACAAGCCAAAGGGCTAAGTGCTCGTGACATGTATCATGCAGTCAATACTGTCATGCCATCATTCATTCGCGTTGAAGCAGATGAAATCACCTATAATATGCATATCATTTTGCGATTTGAAATTGAAAGAGATTTGATCAATGGTACTCTTGCCACAAAAGACATTCCCGAAGCATGGAATGCAAAGATGAAAGAGTATTTGGGAGTTGTTCCATCTAATGATGCAATTGGTTGTTTGCAGGATGTGCATTGGTCATTTGGTGGATTCGGATATTTCCCAAGTTATACCCTTGGCAAACTCTATGCAGCCATGGAATGGAAAAAGATTCAGGAAGTGATGCCGAATGTTCATTCCGATATTGCCAATGGAGAATTCTCAGGTATTTTGAATTGGCTGAGAAAAAATATTCACTCTTATGGCAAAACAGAAACACCGGGTGAGATCATAAAATTGGTGACCGGCAAGCCATTGTCCGAAGAGGAATTCGTACGCTATGCTTATGGAAAAGTATCATCCGTATATGGCATACAATTGGCATGATATGAAGATTTCTCTAGTGATATTTTGCATAATAATCTTTTGGGGATGCACTGATTCTGAGCATAGAAACGATGATACACTTCGATTCGGTTGTTTCTTGAATTCACCTGCACATCAAAAGGAATTGGAAGCTTTATTGCAGGAATTTTCAAAGAAAGAGGGAATTCAAGTTGAGTTGATCGGACTTAATTGGTCTGATGGTAAGACAAAATTGATTTCAGCATTCAATTCAGGCACAGAACCTGATGTTATTGAACTTGGTTCTGATTGGGTTGCTCAATTCTCCGAGGCAGGGGTTCTTTCGCCTCTCACTTCATCTGAGATTCAAGTCGAGAGATTTCCAATAGTATCACTTGACCCTACCAAATGGAATGGCTCGATGTATGCTGTTCCATGGGTACTTAGCACTCGCATCATGTTCGTGAATGAAGATTTGCGTACAAAAGCGGGTTTAGCAAATCAAGCACATCCACAAACAATTCAAGAATTGCTTGAGCAATCTTCCAAAATCAAAGCGATTGGAGGAGAGGGAGTCTATGGAATTGGGATTGTCAGTCAAGATCTTCATCAAGTGTATAAGCGCATGCTTCCCATCATGTGGAGCAATGGCGGAGATATTCTGAATTCGAGTGGAAAACCCACTTTGGATGATTTCAGAAATATCGAAGCATTGGAAGCATATGTGGATTTGGTACCCAATGGGATCATTGAATCCGCAAAGCAATTGGACAAAATGTTTATTCAGGGAAAGATTGGCTTTTGGATTAGTGGTCCATGGTTATTAGAAAAGATTCCGAAAGAACAACCTGATTTGAAATTTGGACTTGCTTTGGTACCGGGAATGAAAACGGAAACAGGTTTGTCCTTTACAGGTGGAGATTATCTCGCAATCAGCGCACAATCTAACAAGAGAGCACTTGCACTGAAACTGATCCAATTTCTCACTGCAGGAGAACAAACACTCCGTTTATGCAAATTGAGTATCACCGCTGGTATTCCGGCTGATACTATGGCGCAAAAAGACCCTTTTTTCACTAAAATTCAGGGATTCCCCATCTTCATTGAGCAATTGAAACGCTCAAGACTTTCAGCAGTGCATCCCAAATGGTTAGATATTGAATCTGCCTATGAATTAGCTATTTCTCAAGCTGTTTATGGCAATTTGAGTCCTAAACAAGCCTTATCTGAGGCCCAGCAATCTGTGCAAGCCCTTATGTCTCATTGACATTCCTCGTTGCTTTTACCTCTCTTTTGAACCCATCATTCCAGTGCCTTGTTCATTGGCAAAAATGACATTATCCACATTCTGTCAATTCGCTCCATTATAGTTTGGTTACATGCGGTTTTTCTGCGTAATTTGTATGACGTATATTCTCGCCAGAGGTGGGAATTGTCAATAATGTATGACAAACAAATTTTACTCAATATAGTATGAGGATTTTCACCATGCTTTTCCGTACTCTGTTATCGTCTTTTGGACTTATGTGCACAATGACAAGCACTATGATGTCCGAGACAATCGAAAAAGGGAAACCGTTTCCACTCAAGAATACCGAGTTGAAAACAGAAGGAATACGTTTCGCTCAACCTGCAATGAACAATGCTCTTGTTTCCACAGGCATTGCCGGGAAACCGGTAATGGCTCAAAAGAGCAATAATTTTGTTGATATTGGCAAGAAAGTGCGCAAGTCACAAACTTCCACAACACCATTCATGAAGACAACAAATACACTTCCCGGTATTTTATTGGGAGTGACCTATTATGATCTTCAAACAAATGGTTCCATGCCTCATCGCATTTCCTATTTCGAAGAAGGAAATGACAAATCTGCACAAGTGATTTGGATGGGCGCTTCGGACATGGAGCGTTTCAATCCTCCACATCCGACTCGTGGTAGTTATTATGCTCTCGTCGACATGGCAGATCCTTTGAATCCTGAGAAGTATACAGACATTGAGTGGAATAGAATTGAAGGTACTATTCGTTCCGGTTTCCCTTCAATCGTGCAATATAAAGATGGTACTGTTGGATCCATCGCTCATGTTATTAGCTCTGAATCTTCTGCATCTGCCATGCGCATTACTAAGAATACAAGTTTTGGTGATATTGCGTTTACTTCCAAGCAGATTCCAGGTGCAGATTCCTCTTTGTGGGGACATGCAACAGTTGATGGCGATGATATCACACATCTTGCATTCACATCAGACACATCAAGCAAGAATTTTAGTGAGCAAGTTGTGTATATGCGTTCCACTGATAAAGGTAATACTTGGAGTGATCCTTCTATCATGACAGGACCACTGTCTAATCCACAATTGCCAACAGGCCGTGGTGCGAATTCATATCAATTTGCAACAAGAGGCAGTACAGTCGCACTCGCTTATCAAGATTCCACATTCAATCTTCGTGTCATCAAGTCTGAAGACAATGGTGAAACATGGGGTCAACCAATCAATGTTTTTGGTGGATCACGTCATGCGACTGCCTATATGGTAGAAGATTATGGTGATGGAACATTCCGTGCAACGACTGACACAGTACCCATTTGTGGTCCTTCATTTGATATTGTGCTTGATGCTGATGAATTTATTCATGGAATGGCTTCCAGTACCCCAAGTTGGAATATCGGTACAGCACAAATGAATGATAATGGTGAAATTGAATTCATTGATGATACGACATATGCAAGTATTTATACTCGCGTACAAGGTGTTTATTTCAATGAAGCAACAAATACCTATGGTTTGACAACAATGGCAGAAGATTGGGATGGTCAAGGAACTGTAGTTACTCGTCCATTTGGCTCAGGATTATGTCGCCATTTCAAATTAGGTGTTGATGATGCAGACAATTCATTGTACATGGTATATACCGGTATCAAGAATGGCGATGTATTCGAGACAATTCTCGCTGATGGTAATGCAGATTTTGGTTTGCAAGGTCATGTCTATGTATCCAAGAGATTCAATGGTGCAGAAATGTGGGAACCCGAGATTGATCTCACACCAATTGAATATGATTGCCAATTCCCATCAATGTATCAAAGAGTAAAAGACGGCATCGTGATGATGGCTTATCAAGCAGATCGTACTCCTGGTGTCAGCATTCAAAATCAGAATCAGGATGTTGAAGAAAACTTCGTGCATTTCCATGCATTCCGTCCTGCATTTGTGAGCGTGGATGAACAAGTTGCACAAACACCTGAATTCAAGATCGCGCCAAATCCTGCAACAGATCTCGTGACCATCTCATTTGGTAAGCAAGATCAAGCAGTTTCAGTTACAATCAGTGATGCACTTGGACAGACAGTAGCAGAAATGCCTGCTGAATTGAGTGCTGAAGGATCCGTGATTCTTTCAACATCTTCATTTGCGACAGGTACATATTTCTGTACCATTCGTTCAGCAAATGGAACAGCCTCAAAAGTGTTCTCTATCGTGCGATAAGATTTCAAATGGGTTGTCTATTATGTAGGCAACCCATTATTATTGACATTTACATTTACTTATAACTATTCATCATCCGAGTCATCTCGGTTTTTCGGAGATACTATGAAACTAAGGCTCCTGGCATTATTTCTATGTATGCTTACCGCTCCATTGAGTGCAATTGCCGGTCTTTATGGCACACTTAGTGGGAAAGTGACAGATGATAAAGGCAAGCCGGTTGTTGGTGCCACAGTTCGTGTGCAAGGAACAACTCGAGGCGCATTTGTCAAAGCAGACGGCAAGTATATTGTCGTGAACATTCCAGCCGGTACATATACTGTGGTCTTTAAAGCGGTAAACTTTAAAGATTTCAAGGCAACCGTCAGCATTTCTGCTGACCAGACAACAGAGTTGAATGCACGCATGCAAGAGTCAACAGTCACATCAAATGCTGTTGTTGTAGATGCAAAGAAAGAGCAGAACATGGTGAGCAAAACACAAATTGGTTCTTTGCGCAGTAATCAAGGCGAAGACAATATTCGTGTTGCTCGTGAAACAGTTCAGGGCATTGTTGCTTTGAATGCAGGTGTTCAGGGAACAGGTAATGGTTTCCAAATTCGTGGTTCCAGAGCGAATGAAACACAAATCCGTGTGGATGGTTTGGAAGTATCCGATCGTTTCAGCGGTGGTTTCGGTTCAAGTGGAACAACATATTCACCGACAGTATCAAACTTTGCTGTTGAAGAAGTACAGGTTTTGACCGGTGGTTTTTCTGCAGAGTATGGAAATGTTATTGGTGGATTTGTGAATACTGTCGTGAAGACAGGTCGTACAGATCGCTATGAAGGATATCTTCGTTGGAGAAGAGATCTTCCTGCATTGTATGGTTCTGCAGGTAATGGGGTGAAATTGATGAACAAAGATGAAAATGGTTTTGATATTGGGCTTGGTGGTCCATTGCAAGTACTAGAAAATGCCACATTCTTCGTGGCAGGTCGTTATTCAAGAGAAATTTATGGTGGTGCTTCACTTGGTGTTCTTGATCCTATCGGAAATAATCTTGGACAACTCCCTAATTCAGAAACATGGGTTCGTAATTTGACAGGTCGTATGAAATTCAATTTCAGCGATCTCAGTGTGACTCTAGGTGGTCAAATTGGTTTGACAAGTCGTGAGCGTATGGGATGGGGTTGGCTCTATGCAGATGATTTCGGTGTAAAGAATCAAAAAGTAGATTTGAACACCGGAAGATTATCCGGCGGTGATACCATCTTCGTTCCTGAATATGCTGCAAAATTAGCAGCGGTTAATAATGTGGTGAACAATGCATTCATTCGTATCAATCAGACATTGTCTTCCAATAGCTTCTTCGAATTCACCGTATCATCAAATTCAAATAATAATGAAGTAGCTAAGCGTAGCAGCTTTGATGATCCCGGTATTTTCGGTACAATCGAAGTATATAAACCACAGGATTTATATCAACCACGTACAAATACTAAATCAGAATTTCCTTCAGAATTGATTGATAATTCCGATGGAGCAATTGATTGGTTCCAAAGTGCTCCACGCACACAGCGTACGGCTGATGGATATTTGTTCCTTGATATCTATCAGAGAAATCCTTTGACAGGATATATCGAGGATAATGCAAATTCATCCAGCACTGATAATCCTTATGGTCTCCAAGGTTTCTTTATCAAGCATGGTAATGAGCGCGCATTCGAATTTAGAAGTCAAAACTTCTTGCAATTCGATGGTTTCTATAATGCCAATATTGATGCCGGTGAAATTACACATAATTTCAAGGCAGGTTTTGAGGTTCGTAGCTATGAGCTTCGTCGACACAATAATAGTTTGCCTTGGGATGGTAATCCATTCTTTGATATTTACACTGATGAATATGGTGGAAATATCTATAGCAAGAATGCGATTAATCCTACAGTCGTGAATGAGCGCACAAGCAAAGCGATGAAGCCACTTGAAGTATCCGGATATGTACAAGATCAGCTCAAGTATAAAGGCATTATCATCAATGCAGGTTTACGTTTTGACATGACAAATCCGAATGCGATTTATAGAGCTAAAGTATCTAATGTTTGGCTTCCTATTTCATCAACAGAAGGATTTGAAGAAGCAACCGTCAAATATCAAATCAGTCCTCGTTTGGCAATCACATATCCTGTGACAGATCGCTCGATCTTCACATTGGCATATGGCGTATATTTCCAAATGCCGAACTTCAGTTATATGTATGATGGTTTCAATACCGATCGTCTTCGTGGCAATACCATTGTTGGTAATCCAAACATGGAAGCACAAAGAACAAATGCATATCAAGTGTCATATAATCTTCAGCTAAGCGATGATTTTGCATTTGACATGACAGCATATTACAAAGACATTTACAATCAAGTTGGTATTCGCAATTTCCGTGTTGTTCCTGACAATTATCAAGAATATGCGGTTGCGGAATATGGATCTGCTCGTGGTATTGAGTTTACACTCCGTAAGCGTCCGACAAATAATATCGGATTCAATATCAACTATACACTAGCATCAGTTGCAGGTACTTCTTCAAGTCCTGAATCCAATTATGCATTGCAACCTGATCCCTATACAGGTCAAGTTACATTCCCACTTTCAGAATTCCCATTCAATTCCGATCGTCGTCATACAATCAATGCTATTGTTGACTTCGTATGGGGAAGAGAAGAAGGGATCGAGATTGCAGGTATGCGTCCATTGGAAAACATGACAATCAGCTTTACCAATCGTTTCTTGTCCGGTCTTCCATATACTCGTCAAGATCGTCGTGGTAATCCAATCGGTGAATTCAATGCAGAGCGTCAACCATCATTCTTCTCAACTGATTTGCGTATCACAAAAGCATTCATGTTGCAAGATTGGTTTGGCGAATCCATGGGCAGAACATCATTGCAAATCTTTGCCGATGTCTTCAATCTGTTCAATCGCACAGAAGTTGTTGGAGTATTCTCAAGAACACAAGATCCTGATAATGATGGTGATGTTCTTGACAGAATGCTTGGTGACTTTAGTCCGATTGTTTGGTATCGTGAAGCAAGTCTTGCCAATCCTTCAACATTCCAGCCGACACAATATGATCTTTATGGTGAGCGCTTATATAATGAGAACTCCGATTTTAATAAAGATGGTCTCGTGACTCAAGAAGAGAAATATCAGGCGTATAAAAATTATGTGAAGGACCGTGTCGCATTCCGTGGAAATTATCAAACTCCACGCTCTGCATTCTTCGGCGTCATGATTAACTTTTAATCTCAACAATTGAATGCACAAAGGTGTATATATGTTATCTACAATAAAGAAATTTTCCATACTGATTCTTGCGGTGCTTGTCACCGGCGGAATTTCCTTCGCAAGAACGAAGGACGGATCAGTACCGGGCAAGGGAGGAGATCAAACTCTGCGCGCTGTCACGGGTACCTATGATTTGCAGAAAAACAGAGTGAGTAGAATCGAATTCTTCTCAACGAATTATGGTATCATCGGTTTGGATGTTGCCAATGGTGTCGGCGGTGGTAAATGGCCCCGCGGATCAAACAATCAATATATCTTCGGTGGTGGTATTTGGTTTGCTGCCAAGAAATTGAATCCAATTGGTGATACAGTGAAATTGTGTGCAATTTCCTATAATCCAAATTCAGGTCTTTCTTGGATGGTACCTGGTCGCATTGAAGACCAAGACTTGGTAAATGATGGTAGTCGTGAAAAATATCGTTTGTATTTCTCATCAGATTATCGTCGTTCTGACGGATCTCCCGTAAAGCCAACAGATGGTACTTCACCATGGCCAATTTGGGATGTAAGCTCAAATCCAAATGATGAATTGCGTAAGGATCGCTATTTCGGTGGTTATGTTGATGCAGTTGGTAGCAGAACATTGGACGCATATCCAAAAGGTCCAGCTTTCATTTCCGGCGAAGACATTTTCGCTACCTTCAAAGACACTGATTTGAATCGTTATGAGGGTGGTGTTGGTCGTCGTCGTAGTGAAGGATATCCAATGCGTCTTCAATATGAGCAAATGATTTATTCATGGGGATTTGGTGATTATCGTGATTTCTTGTTTATCAAGTATGCGATGATCAATAAATCAAAAGATACCCTTCGTGAATGCTGGCTTGCTCCTGCATTTGACATGGATATAGGTATTGCTGGTTCATCAGCAAACTATGCTGCAAATGACAGAACACGCTTTTATGATGAAGAAGATTCATTGAATCTTGCTGTTCAATGGTCACAAGGAAATCAAGGCGAAGCAGGAAAAGGATTCGGATATATTGGTTTTGACTTCTTGGAAAGTCCTGCAACATATCCAGCTCTTGTTCCTGTTGATACAGTGCCCGATCAAAATGGACAAGATTCCGTAGTGTTTAGACTGATTGGTACAAGTCCAGATTCAGCAGGTTTCTTGAGATCTGATAAAAAAGTATATCCAAACAAAGAGCAATTGGGTCTTAAGACATTCCGTAATTGGGTTATCACCGATGATCCAAAAGAGAATGATCAACGTTATGACTTCATGGCACTTGGTATCAAAGATGGTGATACACCTGCGGGTGATAAGCGTTTCTTGATGGCAACTGGTCCATTCTCCCTTCGTCCCGGAGATACAGCAAGAACAGTTGTTGGTCTTATCATGGCTAATACTCCAACAGGTGCAGATCCAACCGGAGCAACACCTGATTTGGTTGAACTTATCAAGCGTGACAAGTTTGCTCAGCGTGTTTATGATGACAATTTCCGTACACCAACTCCTCCGGAGCCTGGTAAAGTAAATTGGAGACCTCTCAATAATGCCGTTATCGTTTCATGGGATTCAACATCAGAATATTCCTATGATGATCTCGAAAAAGGCATGGACTTCTTGGGTTATCGTTTATTCCGTGCTCGTCGTACAGATTTGGATTCATTCGATATAGATACACGCCGTAGTATTGCGCGTGGTCCATTCGGTTGGAAACAAATTGCTGAGTGGTCAATGCCTACTCCATTCGTGAAGTCTGCAAACACAGCATCTCTTGATGATGCAGCGCTTGCACCAGCATATGATTCATTCCAAGTGGTTCGTCAGATTGATTCTTTCAATTTCCAAGTGCGTCGTTTCATGCAGGGTTCAACTCGCAAAAATCCACTTGGTGCTGAGCCATGGAATACATATTTCAAATCACTCAATGCAGGTGAAAGAAAATCACTTCTTGATGGTGTATTGACAATCAACCGTGCCGGAAACCTAAATCCTCCACGCTGGAGAAATGCGAATACACTCAGATGGCCAAATATTGTTATCGCACCCGGCGATACAGTATTCCTTCCAGCGAATGTTCGCGTTGCAGCAACCGGAATTACCTCAAGCTTCACAAGAACAGATTCTGTGGATTATGATGTATTATATCCTGCTTTGGTATCATTACTTCAGCGTAATGGCGCAACCTTGACTTTCCCCGATATTGAATCCACGAAAGAAAAGCGCGATCAGATTCGTAGAGATGTGATCAAACCATATATGTCTAAAATCACCAATAATTCCACATTCATCGATAATGGCGATGATAATAATGATGGAAAAGTTGATGAAAACTCAGAGATGACCAAAACAGAAAGACTCTTGAACAATATCAACTACTATTATTGGCTCAGTGCTTTTGATGAAGGTGATTATGCTCAGGGTACTCCTAAGAAATTCGCATCCGGAATTGATGAATTGAATATTGCCAAAACCATGCCTCTTGCAGATGCTGCACAATCAGGTTCCGGTGCTAAGATTCAAGTTATCAGTGCAGATTCTGAGAAATTGGGTGGTTTATTCAATTTCAATTTCCCAGTGAAAAATGAAGATCGATTGAATCAACTCTTCACCACAAATGGTGAAGGTCATGAACTTGAAATCGAATTCCAACCTGAGCCAGGCATGCTTTCATTCCCACTTCCATCAGCGAATTTCTCCAATCCGCCGATGTATGGAATTTATGGAACGCGCATGATCATCAGAAATCTCACGACCGGTAAAGAAGTGTACAATCATGGATCTTTGCTTGAAGCAAATCCATGTTCACTTGGTTATTTGAGTACATTCACGGAAAATGCCGCTACTTATGTATTTAGTGATACTGCGATTGTTGATACAGTTTCAGGTAAGCAAGATGCATTTGGTGTTCCCGACAATAAAGAAAAAAGACTACGCGTTGGTTCATTCTCAACAGATCCTGCTTGCTATAGCTTCCGTGCATCAGAAGAAATGAACAATGCATTCAACTTTGGATTTGATTTTGCAGTTGAACAACATGGTGGTATTCTCCGCTATGATACTGCTTATACAAGCAGTAGCGCAAATACAAATGTGATATTCCCATCACAAGACTTATTCCCATTTGCAGGTGCAGATGCGGTTCTTGATACTGTTCCGGGTGCATATCCAACAACGAATGTTCCGGTTAATAGAACCGTCAATAATATTGGTTTGATTCAAGGTAAGATGTATAATAATGGTCCCGGACTTTTCGAAGTAACATTCAAACCCGGTGGAAAAGAAACATTGAATGTAACTGTAGGTACACAACAAACTCCAAAGACTTTCGAAGTTGATTATCTTGAAGTTGAAGTGCGTGACTTATACTCATTCAAGCGTCCGGCAGAACTCAATTCACAAGATTCCGTTGATGTAAAATATGGTGCGCCACTCACAAAGTGGATTGATCCAAATACAGTTCGCACATCCATGCCAAGTGCTAAAAATGTTCCCATTGGTTCATTCGGAATTGGTGCAGCAGGATATGTGAATGGCAAAAACACTCCAAATAGTGTTTCCACCCGTCGCGATCAAACAGCAGGTCTGGTTGGACAAGGCAAATATTATTTGTCAGGTCAAGGTGGACAGGATGCTATTGACTTCGTTCATACATTGAATATCAATGGTAATTTCTTTGGTTTGGATTATGCAAACAAAGGCTATGCTGCAGATACTCGCTCACGCTTATGGGATACTGCATCAGTAATGCCTTCAAAGGATTTCCAAGCAGGTGACAAAGTGTATTTCGGTACATTCGGCGGTGCAAAAGGTTTACCACTTCCAGGTGCGAAGATCAGAGCGAAGGTTATGCCTTCAGTACCTTCAATGGATCAGTACACCGATGAAATGCTCAATGATGTGAAGATTGTGCCCAATCCATATTATGTTAGCCATCAAGCTCAGCGTTCACCATATGATGCAAAGATCTATTTCACTCGTTTACCAAAAGAGTGTAAGATTACTATCTATACTCCATCAGGTGAAATCGTTCGTACATTGACTCACAATGAATTGTCGAATGAAGGCAATGAAAAATATGGAATGCAAGTGTGGGATCTTCTCACAAGCAATCGTCAGCGTGTAGGTTCATCAGTGTATATCGCACAAGTGGAAACACCAAATGGTGCAAAGTCATTTATCAAATTTGCAGTAGTTGTTGGTGGTTTCCGTGTGATACCCGAATAATTGATAGTGTCCGGGTCGATTATGTAGTCGGCCCGGATTCATTGAGAAATCCCAAACAGAAGAAAAAAACAGGAGTATATCCATGAAATTCATGAAACACATTTTGGCATTGGCGGTCATGGCCTTGACTTTGCCTTCCTTGCAAGCCGAAGACATCGTCTCCGGTTCATCGGGAGGTGATTTCAAAAAGGTTGGTGCCGCAGGTGCTCAATTTTTGAAAATTGGGGTAGGGGCAAGAGGCAATGGCATGGGAGGAGCGTATAGCTCTTTGGCTAATGATGTCACTGCAATGTATTGGAATCCTGCCGGTATTGCCGATATAAATGGCATGGCGGCTAATATTTCATATACACAGTGGTTCGCAGGTTTTTCCCATAATTTTGCAGGTCTTGTTCTTCCCATCGGTGATTCTTATCGCTTAGGAGTGAGTTTAACTTCATTCTCCAGCGGTGAAATCCCAATCACAACACTTGAAAAAGCTGAAGGTACAGGCGCATCATATAGCATTTCTGATTTTGCACTCGGTGCATCACTTGCAGGATATATCACAAATGAATTCGCATTTGGATTATCATTCAAGTATATCCAAAATTCATTTGCTTCACTCGGTTCAAGCGGAGTGGCTTTTGATGTTGGAACCGTTTATAAAACTGATTTCAAAGACACTCGTTTGTCATTCAGCATCTCAAATCTTGGTGGTCAACAATCATATTCCGGCGCTGATTTGAATCGCCAAGGTAAATTGATCAATGAATTGTCATCAAGTCCGCTTGATCAACAATTGTTAACAAATCCATTCAATCTTCCATTGATCTTCCGTGCAGGCGCTTCAACAGATGTTACTGCTATGATTCAAGGCGTAGATAAATTGGATGCAAATGCAGAGCATCGCCTCGTGGCTGCAGTTGAATTCGAAACATTGTCCGATACACCTGAAATGTATACAATCGGTGCTGAATATACTTGGAGTAATATGCTGTCCATTCGTGGTGGCTATAAACTTGGTCATGACTCATTCAATTTTGCTGGTGGTGTCGGATTCAAGTATGTAGGCGAAGGTTTTGATGGTCAAATCGACTATTCTATCAATCCTGTTCAAAATATCGGATTGGTAAATCGCTTGTCCATCGGCATGAGACTTGAATAAACGCATGATTGCCTATCGCCGTACGGCATGATAGAATGTACTCAAATAATGCCGTCGGGGTTTTTCCTGACGGCATTTTTTATACTGATATGAAAATACAACTCAAATATATCCTCACACTGCTTCTTTCGACATATATGATGCATGCGAAAGATCTACCCATCAGCATGGATATTCTGCAATATCGAGGCAATGATTCGCTCACGGAATGCAGAATTGTGTATTCTCTCGCTGATACGAGTCTTCGATATAATCCAACGCTCGAAGGTTATATAGGATCATTGCATTTCAAAGTGAAGATGCAACATGATTCCACGAAAGAAATAACCACGAGTGAATGGATTGTCGACAATGTATCTCAGCACCCTGTTGTATTGCATGAAAGGTTTTTGATTGGTGGTCGATCGCTTTATGTCAAACCCGGGGCATATTCCGTGCATATCACCGCCATGGATATGAATGATAGCAGTGCGATGGCAAAAATCACATTGCCACTTCGCATCAAAAACATGAATGGAAAGAACATGTACATGAGTGATCTCATGACTGCTTTGAATATTGAGTCACTCAATGATTCTACGAAATTGCTTTGGTCAGAACAGTTACAGAGAAATGGTTTGCTTCTCATCCCGAATCCAAGTTTGGAATGCATCGGAACTGATCCAACGCTCAATCTCTATGCGGAATTATATTCGTGTATTCCGGGAGATACACTTGATATTGTCTATACCATCAAGGATGCGGCGCAAAGAGCATTGGCTGAAATACCAATCAGAAAACATGTGATAGGAGAAGCCATCGTTGAATATGTGTCAATTCCTCTATTGGGTTTACCCAGTGGAGTATATACGGCATCAATGACATATTCAGGTAGCACAAAAAAAGACACTGTCACAAACATGAAACGATTTTATATCGTGAATCCGGAAATGCCTCCCGAACTTGCCAATACATTTTCTGAGGACGAATTATTCCAACAAAGTGAGTTTTCAACTTACTCAGAAAACCGTATTGATGAAGAGTTTGAAAAGGCGAAATGTCTTGCGAATTCACAGGAACAATCCTTGTGGTCAGCACTCGGAGATTTGACTGCAAAACAAAAATTCATGTTCAGATTTTGGAAAGAACATGACCCCAATACTGAGACTTTTGTGAATGAACGATTGGAAGAATTTCGAAAGAGTATTGCATATGCAAATACCTATTTTTCAAATCCTCAATTTCGGGAAGGTTGGCGCTCTGACAGGGGTAGGGTCATACGCAGATATGGTGCGCCTACACAGGTGGATAGGAAATATATGGGAACATCCGCCAGACCCTATGAATCATGGTTCTATGCCGAAATTCAAGGTGGTGTATATTTTCATTTTGTTGACATGCGTGATATCAATAATCATATTCTCGTTCATTCCACTGCAATCAATGAACCCAGAAATGAACGCTGGATGCAAGAGTATGTCAATACTGATACCTTCGATGCCGGCAGGGGAGAATTCGGCAGATGATTCAGCAATATGCAATCCTCATATTGCTTCGATGTACGGGATATATCAGTGCGGCATTACCATTATGGGCTCTGCAAAAAGCCGGCGGAATACTTGGATTGATCCTTATGAGGATTTCCTCCAAAAGAACTGCAATCACTCTGGATAATATCAAGAATGCATTTCCGGAAAAAGATGCTACATATCACAAAGAGCTATTGAAAGGTTCATATGCAAATCTTGGAATTGTTCTGCTTGAAATCGCAGCAATGTATTTTCTCAGCAATGATCAAGTTGCACAGAGAATGAGATTTACGAATATCGAATTATTGCATCATATTCTCGAAAGAGGCAAAGGAATTGTCATTATCTCAGGACATCTCACTAATTGGGAATATTTAGCATTCACTGCCGGAATTCATGCTTCATTATCCTTCTTATTGGTTGCCAAAAGTCAAAAAAATCCATTCATTGATTCTGCTATCACTGCGCTTCGCAGAAGAGGTGGTAATACCACAGTTGGAATGGAGCAAGCCGCCAGACCACTCATACAAGCATTACAACACAATCAACCGGTGGCATTGCTTATCGATCAAGCGGCAGATCCTCAAAAAGATGTTCGTATTCCTCTTTTTGGCAGAGATGCAGTCGTCTTCGAAGCCCCAGCTGCTTTGGCATTAAGATTTGACACCCCACTCGTATTTGCGGTGCCTGTGAGAACTACAGATGGTACATATTCAGTTACGCTCACTGAAATCAAAACAGATGATGTATTTGCCGATAAAGATGGCATCTTGGAATTGACAAAACGACATACCGCATTTTTAGAGCAAGTAATCAGGGAGCATCCCGAGCAATGGACTTGGCAACATAATCGTTGGAAATATCATGTATAATCAACATTGTCATATTATTGTTCAAACAGGTTTCATTGGGGATATTGCATTGACCATGTTTCTCATTGAGGAATTGCGAAGTGCAAAACCACATGACAAGATTGTTTTCCTCACTACTCCTGCAGGTGCAGAAATTGCAAAAGCATTTCCGAGACTTTTAAATGAAATAATCATCTTTGATAAAAGAAATGAACATTCAGGAATCAAAGGATTGATAGCAATGATTCGTAAGATTCGCGTAGTTCAAGCGGGAACCATACTTTCAGTCCATCAATCATTCAGAACAGGATTGCTTCTTGCATGTTCGAGTATTCCCATACGCATTGGATATAGGACTGCATCATTGTCATTATTCCTCACAGATCGCTTTCCCTATCAAAAAGGGGTGCATGAGATTGAACGACAAAGACTCTTGCTCAAAGCTATTGAGCCAAATGTATTGCCATTGCAGAATTTCAAAAGAGGTCCAATGCTAAGAGCCTCGATCACGGGAGAATATACTCACTATACAGAACCAACTATTGTTATTGCACCCGGCAGTGTCTGGGAAACAAAAAAATGGCCGGCTCAATATTTTACAGAATTGATTTCAATCCTATTAGAGAAAACCACGCATACAATATCTTTGATTGGTTCGCACAATGATGCAAAGCTATGTGCTTCCATAATTCCCAAGGAACATAAAGGGCGAGTCTTGAATCTTGCCGGAACAATGACATTGAATCAATCAATTCAACTTCTTCGAAATTCACCGATACTCATTGCAAATGATAGTGCTCCAATTCATCTTGCTGCACTTGTGAATTGTCCGACAATTGCCATTTTTGGACCAACCCATCCTGCATTCGGGTTTGCTCCATTGTCCGAACATTCTATGATCATGCAAATGAATCTTGCCTGCAGACCATGCTCCATTCATGGTCAGAAATCATGTCCCATCGGCACACATGCTTGTATGAAGGAAATTATGCCTACTCAAATTGCTGAACAAGCACTCAAGTTCTTAGTCTCAGATGCGTAACCCTAGAGAGGAATTCCGTAATTTTGCACTGCACAAATACGAGAGCATCCATGAGAGCCAGACAAACAAAGACATCTACCAAGAGTCCCATTCGTAAATCCACTCCAAAAAGTACAGATAAAACATCTTCACGTCCAGAATATCGTGATCAAAAACGGTCTCGCTCAAGATCCACAGAGGATGTAAAAAACACTCGCACTAGGAATAAGGGGGAATCAAAACGTACAGATAGAACATCATCACGTCCTGAATCCCGTGATGACAAACGTTCACATACGAGAATTTCGAGTGATCGTACAAACACTCACAGTAAGAAGTCAACTTCATCCACTAACCGAGGAAAAAAAGACATTTCAGCAAAGAGTGATGGAGTGCGTATCAATAAATATTTAGCTGATGCAGGAATTGGTGCGAGAAGAGCCGTTGAAGAATATATCACATCCGGAATGGTGAAAGTGAATGGCAATATTGTGACTGATCTCTCCACCCGTGTGCAATTGGATGATTTTGTCACTGTGAAAGGTGAACCGGTCACAGATAGAAGATTTCTGGTGTATTTCCTTTTGAATAAACCAAAAGACATCATTACAACCGCTTCCGATGAATTAGGAAGAACAACAGTATTAGATCTCATTCGAAGCAAGTATAGAGTATTTCCTGTTGGAAGATTGGATCGTAATACAACCGGCGCATTATTGATCACCAATGATGGAGATCTCGCATATCGTTTGACGCATCCAAAGTTTGAAATCAAAAGAGAATATAAAGTAGGACTTGATAAAGACATTGACCTTCGAGATGCTCGAAAAATCAGTCATGGAGTGGAATTGGAAGATGGCAGAACAGGTGCCTGTGAAGTTTTTGTTGAGCCAAAAGACCATTCAGTAGTACGACTTATTCTTGCAGAAGGGAAAAATCGAGAAGTCAGAAGAATCTTTGAATCACTCGGTTATGAAGTGAAAAAACTTGATAGAAAACGTTTTGCCACTTTATCGACAACGGGTCTCAGAAGAGGCGAACATAGACAACTCACAAAAGCAGAAGTTCGTGAATTACGCGATTTGGTAGGACTCGATAGAGTTTTTTAATGAGATCGAATATGAAATTCAGCATTCTCTCATTACTGTGTGCATGGATTCCTGCTTTGCTATTCTCATCGGATTGGACAACTATTCGGGGAAGCATAACGGATTCACTCACACATCAACCATTGAAATTCGTGACGATTCGAGCAATGGGGAATGAATCAAAGGCGACTGTAACTTCTAAGCAAGGGACCTATCTTTTGCGTGTGAAACAAGGGGACTATACACTTTCATTTAGCATGGTGGGATATGGATCAATCATCAAGCAAGTGTCCATAGGTTCAAAGGACATCACGCTGGACATCAAACTCAGTCAATCCGCATTTCGTTCTGCAGAGGTCATCGTATCTGCCGAAGATCCCGGTGTCAAACTCATGCGATCTGTCTTGGCCAAAAAGCAATTATGGCGTGACTCTCTGCAACGATATTCATATATGTTATACACAAAATTCGTTGTCAGTGCAGATACACTGACTGCAGGACGAAGCAGTGGAAGGAATGATACCAGTATATTTTCCATTCTAGAATCATATTCAAAGGGATATTTCGCGAAACCCGATAAATTCTTCAATGAGATTATTCAGAAAAGACAAACTGCCAATATTCCTCCACAAGCGAATTTTGTTGCATTCGGAACCAATATCAATATCTATGAGGATATTATATCGATTACCGGAGAAGAAGTATATACTCCATTCCATCCCGATGCATTGGATTTCTATGAATTCATCCTTGAAGGGACAACGATTGATGATGGAAATGAAATTGCTCGAATACAGGTAAAACCCAAAACAGGACAAAGAAGATTATTTTCAGGTACAGTACACATTCATAAAGAAAAATTAGCACCTGTTTTTGTTTCACTTATTCCAAATCGAGCCGTAAAACTTCCATTCGATGCATCATTCACATTTGAGCAGAATTTTCAGGAATTTGAATCTCGTTTTTCATTACCGGTAAGCTTGAGAATATATTCTTCTTTATCTGCTGAAATTCTCTTTCTTTTTGCTCCTAGAGTTGATATCAATATCGAGACAGTCGCTTATGATTATGTCATCAATCCATATATAGATCCGGATATCTTTGAGCAAAGAAGAGTTGAGATCAATGAGAAAGCGAATACATTTGATTCCTCATTTTGGATTGAACAAGCCATGCTTCCTTTGAAAAAAGAAGAAGAACAGGCTTATGAGCAAATTCAAAGAGCAATAGATGATCCAGATTCACTCGCAACAAGTGCCTTCAATTCACTGCTCGGCGATGTGTCCAGATTCTTTCAGCAATTTCAACGCAGACCCTTCACCGGATTTGAAAATATCTTACGATATAATAGAGTGCATGGAGTATATACTGGCATCGGACTCCAATTCACGCAATCATTCAATGCTGAGACCGGAGTACAAGTTGGGTATGGTTGGGCTGATCGCAAACCATATATAGATGTGTTTCACAGACAATATCTTGATAAAACCAAAAAGTACTTCATAGAAGCTCAGGCTTATTCCACACTTGCGCGAAGAGATAATCCATATGTAATCGGAGTGAATGGCATCAATGTTTTATCATTCCTCTTTAAGAATGATTATGGTGATTACTTTTATAATCAAGGGGCAGGATTGTATTTCGAATATGGATGGGGGCAATTGCGTTTCTTGCGCAGAGATGAATTCATTCGTCCTTCTGCCATCAGATTTGGCATCAGACATGAAAGACATGATCCTGCATCCGTGAATACTAATTTTGCACTCTTTGCATCAGATAGTGCCAAGTTTAGAGGAAATCCATCCATTCAATCGGGTAATTATACGATGCTGAATGGTGAGTTCCGATATCAATTCACTCCATTTAGACGCATTTCAACGGGTGGATTTATATTTACAGGTACACATGCACTAGAAGGTTTGAGTGAATCATCATTCTCACAAGCGACATTTCAAACATTTGTTCGGATGACAACACTTCCGCTCTGGCGTTTGGATATGCGATTCTCCGGAGGTTACTCTTGGGGCGATATTCCACCACAACGATTCTATTCTTTGGAATCGTCAATAGCATCAACAGCCGGCGATGGTGTATTTCGAGGCATGAATGTAAAAGAATTCTATGGAGATAGATTTGCTGCATTGTCGCTCGAACATAGCTTCGGTGAAGTCATACCGGGAGTACTGAGAATACCTAGCATTGCATCATTTGGTATCGAGTTTATCTTGACGGGAAGTATGGGGTGGACTGATTTCTCACAAGGAGCAAAACTTTTGCAAGCATTACCATCAACTTCGCAAACCGCAGATACATATTACTATGAGTCGGGAATCGCATTGAATAGGATACTCCTATTTTTTCGACTGGATTTTTCAGCACGTTTGAGTCAAAGAATGACTCCCGAATATAGATTTACCATATCATCGGCGACATTCTAATGGAAATGCAGGAAATCATCCACGAGTTAAAGTCATGCGGAGCAATGATGAATGGTGCATTTCTTTTACCTGATAATCGCATCATTAATGAATGGTATATACCTGTCAAAGCATTTCAATATCCTCCGCTCTGCAGAAAATTGGCCTATGAAATTGTGAAGCATTTTTGGGACATGGATGTGCAAGTTGTGATTGCGTCCAGAGTCGGAGTCATACCATTCGCAGCAGAGATAGCCAGACAATTGGAAGCTCGTTTACTATGGCGATCACGAAATGAAGATGTATTTTACCCCAATCTCGCAATACATTCTGGAGATAGAGCAGTCTTAATTGATGATATTCTCATGGATGACATTATACCCTATAAGTCAATTGGTAGGGAGATTCTCATGCAAGATGCAAGGCTCATTGGAATTGCTTCGCTTATAGATCTGACAACAAAGAAAACGCCACTCAATGTTCGGCAAATTTCTGTTCTGAAAAGAGATATTCAGTGTATTGAATCGGAACAATCAGTCTTAGTTCAGGATAGGGCATAAAAAAATACCGCCAAAAGGCGGTATTTACATTCGTCGGGGTGGTGGGATTCGAACTCACGACCCCCTGCTCCCAAAGCAGGTGCGCTAACCGGACTGCGCTACACCCCGTCGAAAAGGGAACACGAATATGAGGTTTTTTTTTGAAAATACCAATAATCCTCAAAGATAATTTTGACTTTTCCACATCATGAAAAAAACACTTGCATTGTCATTTTTCTCCTTGCACCATATAGGGTCGCATGTTATATTTGCTCGCGAGAACTCACTCGTTGAGATTCTCATTTGTTGTGGTGGTGAAAAGGTGGGAAGGGGAGTGCCCTTTGACGAGTGGTGACGTCAAAGGGCATCTCACTTTATAGACCCTTCCCATTTTGTTTCCAAAAACTCATATAGGTTGTTCAATGAAATTCAAGAAATCAGTCATCGCACTCTTTGCAGGTTTTTCAATCATGCATGCTCATGATAAAATTCCGGGAGCTCCACAGAAGCAGGCGATTGTATTGAAGAATGCAAAAGTGCATACTATAACTCAAGGTACATTAGACGGTGCCACAATCATTTTTGACAAAGGCAAAATCACCGCCATTGGGAAAAACATAGATATTCCATCCACGGCTGAAATTATAGATTGTACCGGCAAATCAATCTATCCTGGTTTCATTGCTCCGGAAACAACATTGGGCTTGATTGAGATAGAATCAGTCAGAGCAACTCGTGACAATATTGAGTCAGGCGCCTATAATCCCAATGCAAAATCCGCAGTCGCATATAATCCTGATAGTGAGATCATTCCTACTGTGAGACATAATGGTGTCCTCATTGCTCATATTGTTCCTGAAGGTGGAAGCATTTCAGGCAAAAGTTCAATCATGCAATTGGATGGTTGGACGAAAGAAGATATTGCTTTGAATCAAACAGCGGCATTGATTGTGAATATTCCATATATGGGTGTGTTCAATGCGCCTTGGATTTCAAAGAGTGCTGATGAGCAATTGAAAGAAGCTGAGAATAATCTACGTGAATTGAAAGAGTATTTTGCCAAAGCAAAGATGTATTCACTTGCAGCAAGAAATGGTTTGGCAGAGAATGCTCAAGACATTCGCATGGAAGCGATGCGCCCCGTCTTTGAAAAACAAATGAGAGTGATGTTTTCTGCAAGTAAGAAAGAACAAATACTTGCTGCTCTTGAACTTATTTCTGAACATAAACTCAATGCAGTCATAGCAGGAGCTTCTGAGGCACATTTATGTTTGGAAGAATTACAATTGGCCCGCGTTCCTGTTATTATTCCAAGGACTCACTCTTTACCACGTAATGATGAAGCCGGATATGATGAACCCTTCGCATTGCCTTCAATTTTAGAGAGTGCAGGTATCAATTGGGCATTCTCTGAATCATCATTTTGGCAACAGCGCAATCTCCCTTTCAATGCCGGTACTGCTGTTGCATTTGGATTGAGTGAAGAAGCAGCTTTGAGAGGCTTGACTATTAATCCAGCTTCTATGCTTGGGATTTCTGATAGAGTTGGTTCATTGGAAGTTGGAAAAGATGCAACGCTCTTTGTCTCTGCAGGAAATGCACTCGATGCAATGTCAAATAAACTTGAACATGCATTTGTACAGGGGAAAAAAGTGGATTTGGAAAATAGACATACTGATCTTGCAAAAAAATACAGAACCAGATATCAACAGATGAAATAATTGAAACGTAAAATAGTACAATGCCCCCAAGAATCAAGTTGATTGGGGGCATTTGTGTTTAGAGTGTCTTTTGTATGTGTGAAGTATGCTTAGTGTAGCCTTGAAGAATGGTATGTGCTTTGCCAAATACACCATTTACATAGATACCTTCATCATTTCTATCTCCACAGTTTTCATCTAAAAGAAGTTCTATTGCTTCTTCTATGCTAGCGATTGCATAGATGTGAAATGTCTTCTTTGCAACCGCCTTCATGATCTCAGGATCGAGCATGAGATCATGAATATTCTGAGCGGGAATAATCACACCTTGTTGACCCGTTAATCCCTGCTCTTGACATAATTCAAAGAATCCCATTACTTTCTCATTCACTCCTCCAACTGCTTGAATATCGCCTTTTTGATTCATAGAACCGGTAATTGCAATTGTTTGCTTGATTGGAATTTTTGTCAATGCACTGAGCAAAGCTATGACTTCTGCCGCTGTAGCACTATCTCCATCTATTCCATCATAACTTTGTTCAAAAGCGATGGAGGCAGACATTGTGATCGGATATGTTTGAGCAAAACGTTCGCGCATGAAACCGGAAAGAATCATGATTCCTTTATCATGAATATTTCCACTCATGTCTGATTCTCTTTCGATATTGATGATACCGGATGTACCAATGCCCACACTGGCTGTGATTCTCGCAGGTTTTCCGAAAGAGACCAATCCAGTGTCATATACGGTCAGTCCATTAATCTGTCCGACTCTTTTTCCTGTGCACTCAATCATCAATGTTCCTTTGATGATTTGTTCCTTGATTTTTTCATCAAGAATATCATTCCGTCTTCTACGAGCTTTGATTGCTTTGTCAACATGTATCCGCTCAACCAATACAGACCCATCTTTTCGGGCATAATAACTTGATTCACGAATCAAGTCTGCAACATCACTGAATTGCATCGTGATTTTTTGACGCGTGCTCGTATGGCGAACTCCCCATTCGATGATTGCCGACACACCTGATGGTGTGAAGTGAATCAAATGTTCCTGCTCGACTAGTTGATGGATGAAATGCGCATAATTATGCAACATCTCACCGGTTCGAGGAGCTTCATAATCAAATTCAGCATTTACTTTGAAGATTTTCTTGAAGTCTTCTTCACCAAAGTAAAAACTATGATAGATATCCGCATCACCAATCATGATGACTTTGACATTTAAATCTATCGCTTCAGGTTTCAGCAATGTTTGTGAAATTTGAAAATAGCTATCAGCTGATTGAATCTCCAATTTCCCATAGAGAAGAAGTCTTTTCAATGCCGGCCATACCCCTTCTTCAGTGAGCACATCCATTGCATTGACAATCAAATATCCTTGATCTGCTTTCAGGAGAGATCCAGATTTGATTTGTGTGAAATCTGTTTTCCAAAAGCCACGATTGTCAAATACCTTTTCTATGGATCCAAAGAGATTCGTAAAGGATGGAGTTGTTTCGACAATGACGGGAGCTGCCTCAGACAATGAATTGTCAAGGACAACATTTACAGAGTATTGACCAAACTTTGCCTTGATGTCCTCTGCAGTAGGTTTTTCAGTATCATCTTCCTCATTGCCTGTACCCGGAAGGAAAATGGCCAAGTTATCAAGTAAATCTTGTTCAAAATCTTGGATATAGTGATTGACTTTTTCCGTATTGAAATTCTCTCGAACATATTCCAGTGAACTCTTAATGATGCCCGCAACATTTGATTTATCATACTCATTGATCTTCTCTCTGAATTCCTGCATGAGCTTCATGCTCATACGACTCAAATTCTCAAGCTCACTTCTATGAATATGATATTGATTGGCATATTCTTCAGCTTTCTTCTTTGTTATTTTTTTAGACTGAATGAGTGAATCTATATCAGCAATCTTATAAGCCTTTTTACCTATGACAATGAGAACATCATATTCGAGCATCCCAAGTTCATTCTGCACTTGGCCCATTATGAATCCCAAAGGTTTTAATCTATCATTGAAATTGGTAATCAAAGATTGCTCCGAAGCTCTATAATCAGCAATCAAGACATTTCTGGATTTCTGAAAACCTTCTTCTTCGAATAATTGAGGAATTCTTCTTTTCAAAAATATCATGACATCATCAATTGCTTTTGCAAATGACTTTCCATGTCCTTTCGGAAATTTCAATAGTGTGGGATTATCCGGAAACTTGAAATTTTGTACAAAGCAATAATCAAAAAGAATGGGTCTTGTGACACTCACTTGATCAAGTATGTGTTTGACCGTTGTTAAACGACCTGTTCCACTGACACCTGATACAAAGACATTATATCCATAGGAATGTAATTCAGCGCCTAATGTGATTGCTTCTATTGCTCGATCTTGTCCAACAATTCCTTTTAGTGGAGTGAGTTCTTTTGTGGAAGTAAATGTGAATATATGCTCAGGACATGTCCATGTGAGTTGATCATGTGTTAATTCCGAAGAATATTTCGGAACTTTTCGAGAAGTTTTGCTGTCTATGTCGCTCATGTTAAACCCTTATATAAATGTCATGAAAGATATCATCTTTATCATTATTTGTCAATTCTTTGTGATTGGATGTCATGCACAAGAAAAAGCACAAGTTTCAGTTGATTCGGTTTCATCCATAAAGATCAAGAAAAGTGATTCAGCATGGAAAGAAGAATTATCCTATGAAGACTATTGCATCATACGAAAAAAGGGGACTGAAGTTCCTTTTACCGGTGAATTATTATATAATTCAGAACCGGGTGAATATCAATGTAAAGCGTGCAATCAAGTACTGTTTTCATCTGAGACCAAGTTTGATTCAGGAACAGGATGGCCATCATTTTATCAACCTGCAGATATGAAAGCCATAACGGAAATTGAAGACAAGCGATATGCTTTTACGACCTATGAAGTACTTTGTTCTCGATGCGATGCACATTTAGGTCATGTATTTGATGATGGACCAAAACCTACAGGACTTCGATATTGCATCAATTCTGCTTCAATGATATTCAAAAAGAAATAATTATAAGCCCAAGAATCGTGCTTCTTGTTCCTCATTTGGTCCTGATTTGAGTGGCAATCGTTCCGGATGCTGATAAAACCACTCCAATGTGTCTGTGATCGTCTCACCAATAGGCCGAATTGTTAGTCCGGCATTGATTGCTTTTGAGCAATTGGTATCATGAAACCCTTTCAGTCCCGGGATTGTCTCAGGAATCCACAATGGAATATCATTCCATGGAATGGCACCTCGATTGAGTAAGTCTTCATCAGAAACCCATCGAATGTCCAATGTATGATCAAAACATGCCATGGACTCAGTCAAGATATCTTCAACGAATATTCTTGGTCCGGTAACATTATAGATGCCGGTAAGTTCTTCTTCCAATGCCATTATAGTGAAATCAGCCACATCTCTAACATCAATGAATTCCCAAGCATTGGTATTGGGATTACCGGGAGCGAGCATGATGCCATTCAGACTATGTTTCATGCCACATCGCACCGGCCAATATGTGAATCTATCCGTTGGATCATGTGGTCCGACTATCAAGCCGGGTCTTAGAATGAGTGCTTGATTTTGAAAAAATGTTGAAACACTCTTCTCGCACAGTGCTTTCATTGCCCCATAATTTTCACCGGTCACCGTTTGCTCATCGGGTGAACATTCCGCTAGGACACCGGATTCATCATTGGAAATGGATAGATCGGAATACACTGATAGCGTCGAAATAAAGCAATAAGACTCGATCTTTCCTTCAAAATATCGTGCGGACTGTTCTACGACCGATGGAACATATCCGCATGTATCAATCACACAATCAAACTGTAATTCATCAAGCAAATGCAAATCTGTTGATCTATCTCCAATGATGATATTCACATGTTCAGGCAGAAATTCAGGATTGGTTTTTCCTCTATTGAAGATTGTGACGCTATGTCCTTTTGCAAGAGCGCTATCAATGATGGCTCTTCCAAGAAATTGCCTTCCGCCAATGATCAGTATATGCATTGTTTTGTTTGTATCGTGAATTTAATCTGCTAATTGAGATTTTTTTATGAGAAATTGCAGTGGAATATGCAATCTGTTTCGCCAGGCTTCTTCATTATGATCGGCATCTTCTTCGAAATGGAATTGATACTGAGATTCATCATAACCTGCAGATTTGCAAAGCGCATTCATTCTCTCTTGATATGGCATATAGAGTGAATCCAAACCGAGCGTTCCATGATCGAGATAGATTCGTTTCTTCCCAATATGAATAGGTAATTTTGTGGTTAAATATTCAATAATTGCATCAGGGATTGCTGAATCTTTAATAATCAATGAACCGGGCCAATGAGTGGAGAGTCCGGCGATGCCACCAAATTGATCGGGATATTCGCATAATGCATAGAGTGAGATCAATCCACCCATGCTAGAACCCATGAGAAAATTATGTTGAGGAGAAGAATAGGCGGAAAACATTATTTCAATAAAAGGCTTGAGTTCTTGGACAAGAAATAATAGATATTCATCACCAAGAGCTTTCCCATATAATTCAGAATCAATAAACTCCTTGCGAGTTTCTTCTGGAATATGCTTCAGTGCTTTTTCAGGGAAATATTCAGCTCTTCTCAATGTACCTGCATTCGAAACTGCGACAATGATACATGGTTGGAGTGAATCAGAATATTCCAGTAATGCTTCATCCACACCCCATTCTTGATGATTCCATGTACGGGCATCATCAAAAAGCATTTGTCCATCATGCATGTATATAACTGGATAGTTCTTTTTCGGAGTATAACCATTCGGTAATAAAACATCAATTGTCCGACTTTGAACATGGATGGATGGGAATTTTGTGAAACGCACAATTTTACCATAAGCCACGACCGGCAATGGTGAATTGCTCTCCTCTTCCGCAAGGATTATTTGCGATGTGGAAAAAACCACGAAAAGGATTGATATGAATTGGCAGAAGGATAAAAACATGGGGACAAAATTACTATTTTTACCCCTGAATTCATGCATACTCCGATGTCAATCTTGAAGTTAGATTCTTCCAAATTTTATGAGGTGATCCCCGGCTTGCTCTATGCCGGAGCTTGTCCTTGGGTAAACTCAGTCCGGAATGGTCAACTATCAGATGTATTGAGATTGCAAATCAGAGATTTCATCACATTGAGAGAAGATCTGAACACTGATGAGGTAAAATCATCATGTCTTGAATCGCATCCGGATATATCCATCTTGCAGTATTCAATTCAAGATTTTTCTGTGCCGGAAGATGTATTATTGCGAGAAATCCTTGACTCAATCCAAGATAATATCGCATCTCAGAGGCCAATGTATATCAGCTGTGCAAAAGGACTCGGTAGAACCGGACTTGTCATTGCCTGCTTCCTTTCAGAATTTTACGGTATTACAGGTGATCAAGCACTAAAACAGATGAATGAGCTGAGGATGCAAAGTGCATTTGAGATTGATTCCGAATCACCCGAAACGCAAGAACAAATCAATTATGTATTGAATTGGAAGTCTTTCACTCCAAATGAAGTATGATTCACTTCAATTGAATTGCTAATTCCATGATTTCTTACCATTTGTTCAGTTGTATTCATACATAAACCTTCATTTTGTCAATACTATGAATTCTTTAACCGTAGAAACTCCTGAAGCAATCAATAATGTTGAGAACCCAAAATCAAAGTACTTTCATGAATCATAGAAATACCTCTTACACATTCATATTCCTGTTATTGCTCCTCATTTCTTGCGGAGAAGGATTGGCACCACCGGAACCGGATCTAAAAGTTGGGCCGGGCTTGCTTCGTGGAACCATCATTTATGAAGGTGGAGTGCAAGGTTGGGAGAATGCTCCTGATAGTGTGGTCGCCATTCGTGCCGCTGGTTTTTTATCCTATCCTCTACCGGATAGTGCCGGAATCATCAATGAATTGCTCAATGGTAGAGCCATTATCTCGGGCTTTACTTCACTTCCTCTTTATGTTGATTCCGCAACATTTGAAATCCCGATAGAGAATACCCCCACAACACTGAAATATTTTGCCATTTCACAACAGACTTCCATTGATTTGAATGATCAAACCATCATTGGTGTCTATTCAAATTCGCCGGATTTCACACCACTTCCAATCACGATTGGATCGGGTGATACTGTGTCCATTACCATAAATGTTGATTTTCGTAAACGACCACCTCAGCCATTCTAATGAAGTATTTCATCGCAATCATCTTCTCATGCGCATGTTCTTTCATGCATCTACATGCAGGTACAATTCGAGGAATCATCATGGATTCGCTTGATGCAGTTCCTCTCTATGGAGCAAATATTCGCATAGAGAATACTCAATATGGTGCCAGAACAAATGCTGAAGGGAAGTTTGCAATAGATCGCTTGAACAAAGGCAATTACACATTGCGAATCACCTATGTCGGATATTCCACAGTACAGATTCCTGTTCAACTTGTAAGCAATGATGCAAATGTGAATCTCACCATCAAACTCTTACGAAAAGACGTGAATTCATCGACGGTGATCGTGTCTGCCGGCAAGCGCACACAGTCAATTCAAGAAGTACCCGTTTCAGTCACACTCCTTGATCAGCAAGCAATTCAGCAGAGAAATGTCAATCGCATTGATGAAGTTCTTCGCTATGTCTCCGGCGTGAATGTGGCAAGAGATCAAGTCAGCATTCGTGGTTCTTCAGGTTTCGCACTAGGAATTGGTAGCAGAGTCGCACTTCTTCTTGATGGTTTTCCGATGCTGAGTGCAGATAATGGCGACATGAAATTCGATGCACTTCCGATGCCGGAAATACAGCGCGTGGAAGTGGTGAAAGGAGCGGGTTCTGCTCTCTATGGCACAGGAGCTTTGGGCGGAGTGGTTTCGCTTTTTACGAGAACACCCGTCGATACAGCTCGCATCA